>ENA-OQKV01000088-OQKV01000088.1-human-gut-metagenome-genome-assembly--contig:-NODE-88-length-37910-cov-4.122277_pt1 | contig 37910 bp, 37 predicted proteins | sample MGYA00242655_ERZ504811 | MGnify/ENA primary metagenome ERZ504811 (study PRJEB26092, sample SAMD00036406) | human gut metagenome | host: Homo sapiens | study: EMG produced TPA metagenomics assembly of...
CCCAGACCGCCCAGCTGGTACACACCCACCTCAAAGCTGGTGCGGGTGCGGGTGGATGCCTTGGAGAACATCAGAGCCACCGTTTTGCCCGCCAGCAGCGGGGCCGTGCCGCCCAGCTTCTGCTGTGCCTTGAGCTGGTCGGCCACATCCAGAATGTGGGTCAGCTCGGCAGGGGAGAGGTCGCTCATTTTCAGCAGATTTTTCATGCCTGCTCCTTCGGAGCCGTCGGCTCCATCTTGCCCAGCACATCGCTCAGGATCTCCAGCGCCATGTCCACATCGTGCTCGCTGAGGGTCAGCGGCGGCAGCAGGCGCAGGCGGGTCTTGGCTGTCAGCACCAGCAGGCCCGCTTCGCGGCAGGCGGCCAGCACATCTGCAGCCTTGAGGTCGTAGAACTCGATGCCCACCATCAGGCCGATGCCGGAAATGCTCTTGACATGGGGCAGCTTTGCGATGCCTGCGCGCAGCTGGACGGCGCGCTCGTTGACATTGGCAAGGAAGCTCTGGTCCATGCGGTCCACCACCACGTTGGCACCGGCGCAGACCACCGGGTTGCCGCCGAAGGTGGAGCCATGGGTGCCGGGGCCCATGCCCTCGGCCACCTTTTCGTTCATCAGCACTGCGCCGATGGGCAGGCCGCCGCCCAGACCCTTGGCCAGCGTGACCACGTCCGGCTTGAGGTTGTAGTGCTCGCAGCACAGGAAGGTGCCGGTGCGGCCCACGCCGGTCTGCACCTCGTCCACGATGAGCACAAGGTCTTTTTCGTCGCAGAGCTTACGCACGGCCTGCACGTAGTCCGGGTCCAGCGCCATCACGCCGCCCTCGCCCTGAATGAGTTCCAGCATCACGGCGCAGGTGGTGCGGTCCACCAGCTCCTCCAGCGCTTCGATATCGCCTGCCGGAGCATACAGGAAGCCTTCGTTGAAGGGGCCGAAGTAGTTGTGGAACACCTCCTGACCGGTGGCGGTCAGGGTGGCGATGGTACGGCCGTGGAAGCTGTTCACCAGCGTGATGACCGTGGTGCGGTCCTTGCGGTAGTGGTCCACGCTGTACTTGCGCGCGGCCTTAATGGCACCCTCGTTGGCCTCGGCACCGGAGTTGCCGAAGAAAACCTTGCTCATGCCGGTGCGCTTGCACAGCTTTTTGGCCAGCTTGCCGCAGGGCGCGGTGTAGTAAAGGTTAGAGGTATGCTGCAGCTTGTGGGCCTGCTCCGAGACGGCTTCGGCCCAGTCCAGATCACAGTAGCCAAGGCTGTTCACGCCAATGCCGCTGGTAAAATCCAGATACTGCTGGCCCTCGGGGCCTGCGGCGCGCAGGCCGTGGCCTTTTTCCAGCACAATAGGGTTGCGGTTATAGGTGTGCAGGACGTATTCGTTGTCCCGCTTGATGACTTTTTCAGAATCCATAGGTGTACCCTCCTGTGAACAGAAACTGTGAACAGAAAACCCTCTCAGGCGCTTTCGCGCCAGAAAATGCTGGCAAAGGCTTGAGAGGGTCATTTTTCTTATTATACCGCCTGCACAGCACCTGCGCAATGCTTATTCGCGGTGGCTGCGGCGGTAAAAGCGGGTGCCGGAGCCGCGGTTGGAGAACAGCTCCAGCAGGATGGAGTGGGGCACGCGGCCATCGATGATGACCGCCTCGTGCACGCCCTGATAGATGGCATCGGCCATGCCGCCGATCTTGGGGATCATGCCGCCCGCAATGATGCCGGCGGACTTATAGCCCTCGATCTCGGACACCTCCACCTCGGGGATGAGGGTGCTCTCGTCGTCCTTATCCCGCAGCAGGCCCGCGATATCGGTCATGGATACCAGCTTCTCCGCTTTCAGCGCAATCGCGATCTGCGCAGCGGCGGTGTCGGCGTTCACGTTGTAGGCCTGACCCAGATCGTCCATGCCCACCGTGGCGATCACGGGGATGAAGCCGCCGTCCAGCAGGCTTGCGATCAGGGTGGCGTCCACATGCACGATCTCGCCCACATGGCCCAGCTGGGGGTCCAGCTCGGTGCAGCGCAGCATCTGACCGTCCATGCCGCACAGGCCCACGCCGCGGCCGCGCAGCTTTGCAACCAGATCCTTATTCACCTTACCGGCCAGCACCTGCTGCACGATCTCCATGGTGGCATCGTCGGTCACGCGCAGACCGTTTGCGAAATGGCTCTCCACGCCCACTTTCTTCAGCATCTCGTTGATGGCCGGGCCGCCGCCGTGCACCAGCACCACGCGCACACCCAGCAGGGTAAGGGTGACCAGATCGTTCATGACGGCATTTTTCAGTTCTTCGTTGATCATGGCATTGCCGCCGTACTTTACCACCATGGTCTTTCCGTGATACTTCTGGATGTAGGGTGTCGCCTCAGAGAAAAGGCGCGCCATTTCTTCGTTTTTCATATACTCTCCTTGCCGCCAGCACGCTTGCTCCGGCATTCGTTTTCCACCAGACGAACTCCTTCCGTCATCGCTACGCGATGCCACCCATTCCCCTTCTGGCACTTTCGTGCCACCTCCCCCGGCCGGGGGAGTTCTCAAGGAGGGAGGCGTTCAGGCGTCCTCTTTGAGGGGCGTGTCGCCGCAGGCGACTGGGGAGGTTCCATTAAGTTCTATAGTCGCCGTTGATCTTGACGTAATCGTAGGTCAGATCGCAGCCCCATGCCTTTGCGGATGCATCGCCGGTGCCCATGTCCACCTTGACCAGCACATCGTGCTCAGCCAGCACCTTGGCAGCTTCGTCCTCGCTGTAGGGGTGGTAGGCGGCGTTTTCGCACACATACACCTCACCGGCCTTGCTGGAAAGCCACACGCAGACCTTATCAATGGAGAAATCGCCGGGGGTGTAGCCGATGGCGCACAGGATGCGGCCCCAGTTGGCATCGCGGCCGAACACTGCGGCCTTGAACAGGTTGGAGCACACCACGCTGCGGCTGACGGCACGGGCGGTCTTCAGGTCGGGGGCGTGGGTCACTTCGCAGGTGATGAGGTGGGTGGCACCCTCGCCGTCACCGGCGTGCTCGGCACACATGTGCTCTGCAATGGCGGTGAGCGCGGCAACAAAGGCATCGTAGTCCGCGTTCTCCTCGCAGATCTCCGGGTTGCCTGCAAGGCCGGAAGCCATGATGATCAAGGTATCGTTGGTGGAAGTGTCCAGATCCACGCTCATCTGGTTGTAGGTGCCGGGCACCACGGTCTTGAGGGCCTTTTCCAGCAGGATGGGCGAGACCGCCGCATCGGTGGTGTAGAAGGCCAGCATGGTTGCCATGTTGGGGGCGATCATGCCGCTGCCCTTGCCAATGGCACCCACCGTGCAGGCCTTGCCGCCCAGCTCGAACTGGATGGCGTATTCCTTTTTGTGGGTGTCGGTGGTCATGATGGCGGTGGCGGCATCGGTGCTGCCCTGCTCGTCCGCAGCCAGCTTTGCGGCGGCGGCAGGGATGCCCCGGGCAAAGGGGTCGATGACCATGGGCTGACCGATGACACCGGTGGAAGCGGGCAGAACGTCCTGCGGGTCGATGCCCAGCTCCTTGCCCACCAGCTCACAGCATTCTTCGGCCAGAGCCACGCCGTTGGCGGCGCAAGTGTTGGCGTTGCCGCTGTTCACGATGATTGCCTGTGCGTAGCCGTCCTTCAGGTGGGCGCGGTCCACCTTGATGGGTGCGCCGCAGACCTTGTTGGTGGTGTACACACCGGCGGCGGCGCAGCGGACGTCGGCCTTGATGAGCGCCAGATCGTACTTTTCACTGTGATTTGCCCGGATGCCGCAATGGACACCGGCTGCTGCAAAACCCTTGGGCGCGCAGATGCCGCCCTCGACTTCTTTATACTGCATCTGAAAATCCCCCTATAGCACTACTATAGCATCCTTGCCCTCTCAGGCGCTTACGCGCCAGCTCCCCCAAAGGGGGAGCCAAAAGCCTCTCCCTTTGGGAGAGGTGGCACGGCGAAAAGCCGTGACGGAGAGGGCAAGCCCGTTTTTACTCTAATCCTTCCGTTTCGTTCATTTCCAGCATCAGATTCATGCACTGGATGGCTGCGCCGGAAGAGCCTTTGCCCAGATTGTCGAACAGGGACACCAGCATCATCTGGTCGCCCGCTGCGTTGACGGTCATGTACAGCTCCATCCTGTCGCTGCCGGACAGGGCGTTGGAGTACAGGCCGTTCTCGGGAAGCGGCTCGTTGAGGGCGTGGACGGAAACGGTCGCGCCCTCCTTGTAATAGTCCGCAATGCCTGCGGCCACCGCCTCGGCGCTGGTGCCAGCCAGCTTGAGGTCCAGCGGAACGAGGACCTGCATCCCGCTGTAATAATCGCACACCACCGGCACAAAGGCAGGGGTGTGGGCGAGGCCGCTGATCTTCTGCATCTCGGGCAGATGCTTATGTGCAAGGCCCAGGCCGTAGCTCTTGGGCGCATCCAGCTTGCTGTGAGCCGGACGGTCGGCGCTCTCGTACTCGGCGATCATCTTCTTGCCGCCGCCGGAGTAGCCCGAAATGCCGGTGCAGCTGAACGGATAGTCCGCCGGGGCCAGCCCCAGCTCCACCAGAGGCCGCGCGATGCTGATAAAGCCGCTGGCGTAGCAGCCGGGGACCGCCACACGATACGAATTTTTGATCTTCTCTTTCTGGCCCTTCAGCTCCGGGAAGCCGTAGTCCCAGGCCGTGTCGGTGCGGAAGGCCGTGGAGGTGTCCAGCACCCTGACGTCCGGGCGGAGCAGAGGCATGACCTCTTTGGAGGCCGCATCGGGCAGGCAGAGGAAGGCGAGGTCGGCGGAGTTGATGACCTTCGCCCGCTCGTTCACATCCTTGCGGCCCTCAGCCGAGATGCTCAGCAGCTCGATGTCAGGCCGGGCGGCCAGACGGTCGGCAATGCGCAGACCGGTGGTGCCGGAAGAACCGTCGATAAAGACTTTTACGCTCATGCGTTTGCCGCCTCCCATGCGCCGAGCTGAGCACCTGCCAGCTCGATCTGCTTTTTGACGCTGGCCTCGCTGGGACCGCCGTAGCTGGTGCGGCCCTCGCAGCACTTGATGAGGTCGATGGCGTCGTAGATGTCGTTTTCGAACAGAGCGCTGTAGCCCTTGAACTCCTCGAGGGTCAGCTCTTCGAGGGTCTTATCCTTGCTGATGCAGTCGGAGACCATGCAGCCGGTGAGTTTGTAGGCGTCGCGGAAAGGCATTCCCTTCTTGGTCAGATAGTCGGCGCAGTCGGTGGCGTTGATGAAGCCCTTGGCAGCGGCCCGGCGCATATTGGCGGGCAGGGTCTTCATGGTGTCCAGCATCGGGGTCACGGTCTTGAGGCAGAGTTCCAGCGTATCGACGGCGTCGAAGATGGCCTCTTTGTCCTCCTGCATATCCTTGTTGTAAGCGAGAGGGATGCCCTTCATCATGACCAGCAGGGTGTTCAGATCGCCGTAGACGCGGCCCGTCTTGCCGCGGATGAGCTCGGTGACGTCGGGGTTCTTCTTCTGGGGCATGATGGACGAGCCGGTGGTGAAGGCGTCATCCAGCTCGATGAACTTGAACTCCCAGCTGCACCAGAGGATGATCTCTTCGGACAGGCGGGACAGATGCATCATGCAGATGGAGATGGCGTTTGCCAGCTCGATGCAGAAGTCACGGTCGGACACACCGTCAAGGCTGTTGGGGCAGGGCGCCGCAAAAGCCCAGCTTCTCGGCGGTGAACTGACGGTCCAGCGGGTAGGTCGTACCGGCCAGAGCGCCGGAGCCCAGCGGACACTGGGCGTCCATCCGGGCGGTGGCGTCCTCGAAGCGCTGCAGATCGCGCAGCAGCATCCATGCATAGGCCATCAGGGCGTGGCCGAAGGTGATGGGCTGGGCGCGCTGCAGGTGGGTGTAGCCGGGCATGACGGCGGTGGTGTTCTCGGCGGCCTTCTTGCAGATGACCTTGACCAGCTCCACGATGTAAGCCTGCAGGGTGTGGCTGTAGTCCCGCAGAGTCAGGCGGATGTCCAGCGCCACCTGGTCGTTCCGGCTGCGTCCGGTGTGCAGGCGCTTGCCGGCGTCGCCGATGCGGGCGGTGAGGGTCTGCTCCACGAAGGTATGGACGTCCTCGGCGTTGGGGTCGATGGTGAGAGCGCCGGAGGCCAGATCATCCGCGATGGAGGCCAGACCGCTCAGAATATCTTCGCAGTCCTTCTCGGAGATGATGCCCTGCTTTGCCAGCATGGCGGCGTGGACGCCGCTGCCGCGCATATCCTGCGCGATCATCCGCTGGTCGAAGCGGATGGAAGAGTTGAAGTCGTTGACGCGGGAATCGACCGCCTTGGAGAAACGGCCCTTCCAAAGTTGTTCTGCCATAGTTTTATCCTTTACTGATAGGCGGCTCGCCGAGACTCCTTCCGTCACCTTCGGTGACACCTCCCTCAAGGAGGGAGGCCTTGGCGGTGCGGAAAGCTTCACCTCTTCGCCAGAGGCTCCCTCACTGAGGGAGCTGGCAAACCCGTCAGGGTTTGACGGAAGGAGTTTTTGCCGCTCATTTTATTTCTTCTAAAAACGGCAAAGCCGCCGCAGGGGAAAAAGCTCCCGCGGCGGTGCCGCCAGCAATGATGCCGGTAATTTGAGCCTTCAGCGTGAAAGTGTAAAAAACACGCCAAAGGGGATGGTAAGCAGGTTATTCCTTGACCTCGGGCCAGTTCTTGGACAGTTTTGCGCGCTCCTTGATGGACAGGCCAAACAGGTTGATGAAACCGGCAGCATCTGCCTGATTGTAATCCTCATCCTCACCGAAGGAAGCGGTCTGCTCATCGTACAGGGTATACGGAGAGGTGACGCCGGCGTTGATCATGTTGCCCTTGTAGAGCTTCAGCTTGACGTCGCCGGTGACGGTCTTCTCGAGGCTGTCGGCAAAGGCATCCAGAGCCTCGCGCAGCGGGGTGAACCACTGGCCGTTGTAAACGATGTCGGCGTACTTCTGAGCCAGCTGAGCCTTGAAGTGTGCGCTCTCCTTGTCCAGAGTGATGGTCTCCAGAACATTGATGGCCTTGTACAGGATCGCACCGCCGGGAGTCTCATAGACGCCGCGGCTCTTCATGCCCACCAGACGGTTCTCGACGATGTCCAGCAGGCCGATGCCGTTCTCGCCGCCCACCTTGTTCAGGTACTCGACCAGCTCGACAGCGCCCATCTCCTTGCCGTCAACGGCGGTGGGGATGCCCTTCTCGAAGTGGAGGGTGATGTAGGTCGGGGTGTCGGGTGCCTGCTCGGGGGAAACGCCCAGCTCCAGGAAGCCGGGCTTATTGTACTGCGGCTCGTTGGCGGGGTTCTCGAGGTCGAGACCCTCGTGGCTCAGGTGCCACAGGTTCTTATCCTTGGAGTAGTTGGTCTCACGGTTGATCTTCAGGGGGATGTGATGAGCCTCGGCGTAGTCGATCTCCTCGTCACGGCTCTTGATGTCCCACTCACGCCAGGGAGCGATGATGGCCATATCGGGGCAGAGAGCCTTCAGGGTCAGCTCGAAACGCACCTGGTCGTTGCCCTTGCCGGTGCAGCCGTGGCAGATGGCGTCTGCGCCTTCCTTGATGGCGATGTCAGCCAGAGCCTTTGCGATGCAGGGACGTGCGAAGCTGGTGCCCAGCAGGTAGTCCTCATACTTTGCGCCGAACTTCAGGGTGGGGAAGATGTAGTTCTCGACGAAGTCCTTCTTCAGGTCGAGGACGTACAGCTTGGAAGCGCCGGTAGCCTTGGCCTTCTCTTCCAGACCGTCCAGCTCAGTACCCTGACCCACGTCGCCGGAGACAGCGATGACTTCGCAGTTGTTGTAGTTCTCTTTCAGCCAGGGAATGATGATGGAGGTATCCAGACCGCCAGAGTAAGCCAGAACAACTTTCTTAATATCTTCCTTTTTCATGATGATCGCTCCTTTGTATAATACACTTTTTATACTTTTGTTTTCCGCCCGGGCATCCCTCCCGGGGCGCTCGACGTCTTGTCTTTCTGAGTACGCTTTTATTATACGCCAAGCGGTTTTTCCGTCAATGCAGAAAACCGCCAAACCTTGTGCAGATTTGGCGGTCCTTTTCTGTTATTTTGTATGTTTATGCATTATTTTCTAAATATATACAAATTTTATGCATTTTTAGTTTGTATATGCATGCTGTATACAGTCCGGTTTATACAAAAACTGTCCGCCGTCGGCACGGGGTCGACGGCCCAGTTCCGGCAGGGCGCGGCGTTCGTGTTTTTATTTATTCTTTTTCAGCCGTCCACCCGGCGCAGAGGGCCTCTTTCTGGGCCTTCGTCAGCTTTTTGAGGGCGATCTCCCGCCGGAGGGCGGCGGATTTGTCCGCACACGCTTCCAGGTAGGCAAAGCCCAGCGCGGTATGGGTGCGGGTATACTTTGCGCCTTTGCCGCTCTGGTGGGCCTTGAGGCGGGCTTCCGGGTCGTTCGTCCAGCCGGTATAGAGCTGGCCGCCCGCGCAGCGCACCATGTAGACGTAAGCTGTCTTTTCCGGCTTCTCAGATGCGGCCATTGTTCTTCAGCACCTGACGGCAGGCGGCGAGGGCCGTCTCCTTGTCCTTGGCCGTGATAAGGAAGCGGCTGGCGTGGCAGAAGCTGATGCCCTCGATGCCGCTCTTCTGCTCGATGACCTCCTGCGGCTGGCCGGCCCAGCTCTGGGGGAAGGGGAGCTTGGGCTTTTTGGTCTTGTGGTCGGTGACGCACTGGGCGCTCCAGCCGCCCCGCTGGCTGGGGTAGATGACGAAGAGGGCGTCGGTCTTGTACAGCCCGTTCTTCCAGGGCAGATAGCAGGGCAGCACCACGATGCCGTCGCGGGAGTTTTTGTAGGCCTGCTGGACCTTCTCGTCGGCGCGGTTGACGGCGTTGGCGCTCTCGATCTGGTTCTCCAGGATCTGCTTTGCCACAGCCACGGCCTTGAAGAAGCAGGCGTCCTGGTCCTCTTTCGAGTCCCACACGGGGTTGAAGAAGCCGATGGCGTCGCAGAGGCTGTTCTGCTCGCCGGTATTGTCGTTCAGATCGAGGGGCTGGATGAAGTTCTCATCAATGAGCCGGGCCTGACGCTCGCCTACAAGGCCGGGGCCGAGTACCTGCCACAGCAGGCCGAAGGCCGCGTAAGGGATGCCGTTGGGGCGGGTCTCGCGGGGCTCCTGATGGTGGTCGAACATGCCAAAGCCGATGTCATACACGATGCCGTCGAAGTCATCCGGCACCACGAAGCCGCGGGTTATTTTAATATCCGGGCGGAGGATCTGGAGCAGGGCAGTGGCGAACACGTCGTCGGCGTGGAACTTGCCTGCGTGGGTAAAGCCGTTTGCGGGTATTTTCATAGGGGGTTCTCCTCATTCTCTCATGCATTCTGTTGCACACAGTATAGCACATTCCCGGGCGGCGGACAACAAAAAGGAGCCGCCGCATGACGCAGCAGCTCCCATATTCTACAGAAAAATTTCTCAGTGGTTGGCCTGTGCCGCTTCAAACTCTGCCTGCGTCAGGATCTGATAATCCGCAGGGATGTTGAAGAGATTCTGGTCCACAGTGGTGCTCGTGACGCGGTACTCCACGATGGTGCGGCCCTCGGCAGCATCGGTAACGACATACTTGAGGTCATCGCCGACCAGGCAGTAGGAAACGGTGGCCGTCTGGCCGTCGGCATCGGTGACAGTGTAGGACAGGGCCTCGCAGTCCTGACCGTTCACATTCACGGTGGTCACGGTGCAGGGGATCTCCTGTGCTTCGCCTTCGTCAGCGGAGATTGCCTCGCTTGTGCTCACAGTGGGTACTTCGCCCTTGACGGCCATCCTGGATGCATCGTCCACCAGATAGCCCTGACCGTCTTTCAGGATATAGACCAGACTGCCGGCGTCGCCCATATCCATCTTGATATAAGCGTTGCCGTTGCTGCGGGCTGCGATCATGGTCTGGGCGGTGCCATCGGGGGCAGTGGTGACGATCTCCTGATACAGCTCTGCGCCGGTGCGCTGTGCCAGCGCGTTGTTGATGCGGGTCTCCACGGAGTCGCCGGGAGCCGCCATGCACACCGGCATCAGCACGGCGGCCATCACTGCAGCCACCAGCAGAGAAGTAAGTTTCTGATACAGCTTCATAGAAAATTCTCCTGTCTTTCAGCTCATTTTGCAAAGGCGTTTTCCTCTTTTGCATTTGCATTATCTTACAACTTTTTCCGGGGCACTGTCAATCATCACATTTGCCCTCATGTCAAAAAACAGCCGCAGAGACGTTTATTTCTCTCTGCGGCTGCGGTTTGTAAAGTTTTTGTGGAAATCACTTCCGGCCCTTGCGGCTGGTCTTGGTGACGGCGCGGGTGGGGATCTTTGTCACAGCAGTGGTGGGCTTGACCGCCGGGCTGAGGTCAGGCTTCGGGGTCAGGGCCTTGGTGGTGGGCTCGCCCAGAGCCAGCACCTGGGAAAGCGCGGCCTGTGCGGCGGCAGCATCGCCGTCGGTGACGGCCAGAACATCGGAGTAGAACTGCTCCATCTCCTCGCGGGTGGAGAAGGTGGCGACGTACATCTGGTTGCCCATCGCGCCGGAGAGGGCGTCGGGGATGCGGTCCACCATCTTGATGTTCTTCTGGTACTTCTGCATGATCTGCTCATGGCTGTACACGAAGTTCTTGCCGTCGCGGCGGCCGGCGAAGGGGCAGTAGTAGTGCTCGCCCACGGGCATATCGGTGCCGCCGAAGGCGATCATGTCGGCCCAGATCTTATAGACGTTGGTGGAGCGGGCGAAGTTTATCATATCGGGAGTGAAGCCGCCGCAGGGGCGCATATTGACTTCGAGGGCCACGATCTGGCCCTTTTCGCCCATGCTGGCCTGGTTCTCGGTCATCCGGAAGAACTCGAAGTGGACGAAGCGGCTCTTGACGCCGAAGCTCTTGACGACGGCACGGCCTGCGGCGCGGGTGTCCTCGGGCAGGTCCTTGATGATGTAGTAGATGGAGTTGTCGTTGTCGTTCACGATGTCCATGATGGACATGGGACTGACGTTTCCGGCCTCAAAGATAGGGTTGCCGGAGGCGTCGATGATGGCGTCGTAGCTGTTGACCTCGGCGCGGACGAACTCCTCCATGATGTAGGAGACGTCCGGGTGATCCTCGGCCTTGCAGGCGAGGAAGGTCTTCAGCTCTTCGTCATTGGACAGCTTGTGGGTATCAGAAGCGCCCACGCCGTTGTCGGGCTTGACCACCACGGGATAGCCCACCTGCTTGATGAAAGCCTTGCAGCCGTTGAGATCGTCCACCATGTGGTAGCGGGCGGTGGCGATGCCAGCCTTCCGGTAGTACTCCTTCATCTTGCTCTTGTACTTGATGCGGGGCATATCCTCGGTCTGGAAGCCGGAGGTGATGTGGAAGTCGGTGCGCAGGGCAGCGTCCCGCTCCAGCCAGTATTCGTTGTTGGACTCCAGCCAGTCGATGCGGCCATACTTGAAGATGAAGAAGGCCACAGCGCGGTAGACTTCGTCGTAATTCTCGAGGCTGCCGACCTTGTAGTACTCGTTCAGGCTGTCCTTCAGCTCCGGCTTCAGCTCATCGTAGGGCTGGTCGCCGATGCCCAGCACGTTCATGCCGTCGTTCTTCAGCTCCCGGCAGAACTGCCAGTAGTTCGTCGGGAAGTTCGGGGAGATAAAAATAAAATTCTGCATAATTTCGCGTCTTCTTTCCTTGAATATCCTCTATTTGCTGCCTCCCGCAAAGAGGCACCTTAAAGCCTCTCCCTTTGGGAGAGGTGTCACCGCAGGTGACGGAGAGGGCAAGCCCGGTAAAACAGCGCCGCCGCACAGCGATAAGCAGGCCCTTTGTCAGAGCGATGCTATCGCAGAGTCCTTTTGTCTCTTTTCAGCGTCCTTGCCCTCTCAGGCGCTCACGCGCCAGCTCTCCCAAGGGGAGAGCCTTTCGTCACTCCAAAATATACGGCATGTAATAAGCCGCCTGCTTATACCACCAATCCCAGTCGTGCTTGACGTCGTGGCCCCACAGGTCCACCCAGACAGGGATGTTCTTTGCCTCAAAGATGCGCTTGAGCATCCAGGTGGTGTCGGGCTGCTCCCATGCGCCCTGACCGCAGCAGATGACAGCCTTCTGGTTCCGGTATAGCTCCATATAGGGGTGATCCTCCGGGAAGTTGCGCATATAGTCCACGGGAGAGTTCATATACACCAGCTCATCCATGTAGTCGCCGAAGCCGTAGTGGGCGGTGTAGATGCCGCTGAGGGCCAGACAGCCGCAGAAGATGTCGGGCCAGCGGAGGTAAAGGTTGACCGCATGGGTCGCGCCGAGGCTGCAGCCGAAGGCGATGACGCCGGGCAGGTCATCCCAGCCGTTGCGCTCCTTGGACAGATAGCGCAGCTTGGGGACAGCCTCATCCACGATATAATGCAGCCACTGCTCATACCGGCGGATGCGCCAGTAGGGGTCGCCATTGGTGTCCGACCAGGTCTCCTTGTCCAGCGTGTCGATGGACATGACCATGAGTTGGCCCGACTCGATCCAGGGTGCAAGGGTGTCGGCCATGTGGAAGTCCTCGAAGTCGAAGAAGCGTCCGTCCTGACAGGGGATGTACAGCATGGGCCGTCCCCCGTGTCCGTAGACTTTGCACTCCATCTCCCGGCCCAGCGCCGGGCTGTATTCCTTAAAATACTGCATCTCCATATACTTTCCTCCTCAGCTTGGTTCAATCAAGCTCGTACATCAGGGTATGGAACACGAAAGGCAGCTGCTTTTCCCAGCTGGCTTCGCTGTGGTCTCCGCCCGGCACGACGCGGGCCGTCAGGTTGATGCCCCGGGCAAAGATTTTGCTGCACATCTCGCCGAAGCCTTTCCGCATCCCGTCGTGGTTGCCCATCTCTCTGGAGCCGTAATCCATGTAGAGCACGGTACCCGGGGCCAGCTTGCAGCGGCCCACCAGCGCCGTCAGCGCCTCCGGAGCCACCCACAGCGAGGGCGAGAGCGCCGCCGCACGGCCAAACACGTCGCTGTACTGCAAAAGAGCGTACAGGCTCATGAGGCCGCCCATGGAGCTGCCGCCGATGAAGGTATGCGCCCGGTCGGGAGCTGTGCGGTAGTTGGCGTCGATGTAGGGCTTGAACTCGTGGACGAACCAGTTCAGGGTGTCCTTGCCTTTGCCGTCGAAGTGGCCGTACTGCTTATCGTCGAAGCGGTAGGGCGAATACTCCACCAGACGCTCATTGTTGGCACCGGCGTTGCACTCCACCGCCGCCACGATGAGGGGCGTATCGGTGTAGTCCAGATAGTCGGCCACGCCCCAGCTCTTGCCGTAGGTGGCGTCCTCGTTGAAAAACACGTTCTGCCCGTCGAACATATACAGCACCGGATACCGCCGGTCCGGTTCAGCCTCGTACATGGTGGGCAGATAGACATAGGCCCGGCGCTCTTCTTCGCCGCCCACAGCGGGGTAGCGGATGCTCCACTTCTTTATCATCTTCTCATTCCCTCTCGTTTTTCAGGTGTACTTTAAGTGTATCACCCGCGGCAGAGAATTGCAATCCGCACCGGATACAGCAAACGCCGCCGGGCGCACAGCCGGGCGGCGTTTATAAGCCTTTCAGCTCTTAGTACTTTTTCTCCACCGGGACGATCCAGCCCTTGGTATCGGGGATCTTGCCCCACTGCATCCCGGTCATGGTGTCATAGAGCTTCTGGGTGACAGGGCCGATGCTGCCGTCGCCGATGTAGGCGTGCTCGCCCTTCCAGACCAGCTCCTTGACGGGGGAGACGACAGCGGCGGTGCCGGTGCCGAAGACCTCTTCCAGCTTGCCGTCGCGGGCAGCCTGCATGATGTCGGCGATGGCCAGCTTGCCCTCGACGACCTCATAGCCCCAGTCCTTCAGCAGCTCGATGCAGCTGCGGCGGGTGACGCCGGGCAGGACGGTGCCGACGGTGGCGGCGGTGTAGACCTTGCCGTCGATCTTGAACATGATGTTCATGCTGCCGACTTCCTCGACGTACTTCTTCTCAACGCCGTCCAGCCACAGCACCTGAGCGTAGCCCTGCTCCTCAGCCAGCTCGCCGGCCTTGATGGACGCAGCGTAGTTGCCGCCGCACTTGGTGAAGCCGGTCAGACCGGGAGCGGCACGGATGTACTCGTCTTCGACGTAGATGCGCACGGGGTTGATGCCCTCGGCGTAGTAAGCGCCCGACGGAGCGCAGATGATGCAGAAGATGTAGTGCTTGGAAGCGTGGACGCCCAGACCCACATCGTTTGCGAACACGAAGGGACGGATATACAGGGAAGCGCCGTCAGAGTGAGGCACCCAGTCACGGTCCACATCCACCAGAGCCTCGACGGCCTGGATGTAATCCTCAACAGGGATCTTGGGGATGCACAGGCGGTCAGCAGAGTCCTGCATACGCTTTGCGTTGCACTCGGGGCGGAACAGCTGGATGGTGTCATCCGCAGTGCGGTAAGCCTTCATGCCCTCGAAGATCTCCTGTGCATAGTGGAACACGACCGTAGCGGGGTCCAGCGGGAAGGGTGCGTAGGGGACGATGCGGGCGTCATGCCAGCCCTCGCCCTCGGTGTAGTCCATAACGAACATATGGTCGGTGAACTTCTTGCCAAAACCCAGCTTAGACTCGTCCTGCGGCTTTTCCTTCGGGCAGGTAGTACGAGTGATCTTGATGTCCAACATGATAAATTTCCCTCTTTTCTGATCTCACACAGCGCCGCGCGGGCTGCACGCCCTGCGCCAAATATGCCGAATGTTGTTTTCTATTATAATGCCGTGAAACGGATTTGCAAGCAACCGAAAAATGTTTCATCTTTGGGGCAGTCAAGTTGCCACAAATTATGACCTTATCGGTGTTCAAAAGCGGAAAAACATGGTACAATAGAGTATGTGTGTAGATTTTTCGCCAAAAGGAGCTTGCGTTATGATACAGGGTGTTATTTTTGATATGGACGGGCTGATGTTCGACACCGAGCGCATCTGGAACATCTACTGGGAGCCGGCACTGGCAAAATTCGGCCTGCCCTGCAAGGACGGCCTCTCGCAGGCTGCCCGCGGCACCTCCAAGGCCGGCAGCTGCGATGTGCTGCGGCGCTTCTACGGCGAGGACTGCCCCGCCATGGGCATCGTGGAGGAGCTGTACCGGCTGGCCTATGAAGCCTTCAACAAGCCTGTCCCCAAAATGCCCGGCCTCGACGAGCTTCTGGCCTGGCTGGACGAACATCACATCCCCATGGCGGTGGCGTCTTCCAGCCCCATGACCGTCATCGAGGGACATCTGGAACACTGGGGCCTCGGCCATTACTTCAAGGCCGTCATCTCGGGCGAGCACCTGACCCGCTCCAAGCCCGCGCCGGACATCTTCCTGCTGGCGGCGCAGAAACTCGGCACCGAGCCTGCAAAGACGATGGTGCTCGAGGACAGCTACAACGGCGTCCGGGCCGGCGCGGCAGGGGGCTTTGTCACCGTGATGGTCCCCGACCTCTCGCCCGCCACCGACGAGATGCGCAGGATCTATACCTGCGAGTGTGCTTCGCTCCACGAGGTGCGCAGAAAGCTCGAAGGCGGAGAACTATGAGCCGCGGCAGACCCGCACCACTTGTGAAATTTCAACATATCATCTGACAAATATCAATAAACCCCGTCATAACTCAGCTTGATCTCTCAGCCGTTCCCAAACCTGAAGCGCTCTCTGAAATACATTATAATAGTGGGGAAACGACTGATTTCCTGCGCTATGAATGGAGTTTGCATCATGAAGAATGATCCTTCCCGGTTCGGGCATATCATCCAGCTTTTCACCGTCCTTCTCACAGCCATCCTTATCAGCCTGTTTTTCGCTGTCCTCGTGCTGGTGGGCAAGATACAGGGTACGCCCGGGTCGTCAACTACGCCGGCCTCGTGCGCGGCAAGACCCAGCTCATCGTCAAGCTCGAAATTTTCCGGCACGCCGGAAGATGCTCTCCTCGGCGATATGGCCTCCTACATCGAAGGCCTCGCTTCGGCAGCAGCGAGCTGGACCTTGTGCGGCTGGACGACGCGGATTTTCAGGCCAAGATGACCGCTCTTTCCAGCGAATTCGACGACCTGAGGAACGAGCTCATCCTTGCCGTCAGCGCGGCTACACCGAGACAGCCATCATCGCCAAGAGCGAGCCATTTCTTCCAGACCTGCGACGAGGCCACCCACCTGGCCGAGGTCTACTCCCAGAAGCGGGCCACGGCCCTCGACTTTCTGGAAAAAGTCATCCTCGCGGACATCGTGGGGCTGCTGCTTTTGTTCGGTTATCAGATCTTCAAAGCCCTGCGGTACGCGGCCATGAACCGCATTCTGCAGTGCAAAGTCTACCTCGATGAGGCCACCGGCCTGCCCAACAAGAACAAGTGCGAAGAGCTTCTGGACGCGCCCGACCCGCCGGACGGGAACACGGCGCTCTGCGTCTTTGACCTCAACAACCTGCGCACCATCAACAATACCATCGGCCACGACAAGGGCGACGAGTACATCCGCTCCTTTGCCGAACAGCTGCGTCTGGCCGTGCCGTCCCGGCACTTTGTGGGCCGCGACGGCGGCGACGAGTTCATCGCCATCCTCTACGGCGTGGACTGGGACGGCGCACAGGATGTGCTGCGCAGCATCCGGGCGCAGGCGGCAGAGTATTCCCGCCAGCACCCCGAGATGCCCCTGAGCTATGCGGCAGGCTGCGCCATCGCCAGCGACTTCGAGGGCAGCACCCTGCGGGAGCTGTTCCGCCACGCCGACAAGAATATGTATGTGGACAAAAACCGTGCAAATCGCGAGGAGGCCGAGGCCCGGAAGCTGCAGGACCAGCAGCTTCTGCATTGGGTCAACGCCCATGGGTATCAGTTCTCGAACTGCCTCTACTGCGACGCCCTGCTGGACCAGTACCGCATCCTGCGCACCTCATCGGGCTTCTTCCTTGCTGACAACGGCAGCTATTCGGGTGCAGTGGAGCAGATCGTGGACGAGTACGCCGCCTCCGCCACCCGCAAGACGATGCGGGAAGCGCTGCAGCTGAGCACGCTGTCTGCCGCCCTCAGTGCCGAGCACCCCAAGCAGGAGCTTGAGCTGGATTTTGAGACCGACGGCGTGACCCGGCGCGGGCGGCTGACCCTCCTGTTCTGCGACGCCGACCTCCATGGGCGGCTGCACCACTTCCTCGTGGGCTTCGAGTATTTCCGGGACAAGAGCACCGCCTTCGACGAGCGCCAGCCCCTGACCCAGTATTACGAGCAGATGAAGCACTCCCTGCTGGAAAACGACAACTATGTGGAGGCCCTCATCGACGCAAACGACGCCCTGTTCACTGTGGACCTGACCCACGGCCAGCTCGAGCAGATCTTCTACCGGACTACCGCGCTGCGGCAGTTCGATCTGCAGATGACGCTGCCCTGCTCCTACGACGACTACTGCGCCCACGCGCCGTCACTTCGTCACTCCTGAGACGCTGGAAAACTACCGCATCGTGGACACGGCGTCAAAACTGCTGGAGCGCTTCCACTCGGGCTTCAAGTACGTGACGGTGGAGTACCGGGAGCAGACCTCCTGCGGCGAGCCGATCTGGCTCCAGAAGACCGTCCTCATGGCGCAGGATACCGTCTTTGATGCGGCCTCCGGGCGGGAGATGCCGGTCATCCACGGTATCATCCTCTTCCGGGACACCTCCATCTTCCATGCACAGGAGCAGGCCGAGAATCAGCGCCTGCAGGAAGCTTTTGAAGAAGCCGACTCGGCCAGCAGGGCCAAGACCGCCTTCATGAACCGGATGAGCCACGACATCCGCACCCCCATCAACGGCATTCTCGGTATGCTGGACATCCTCCGCTCCAACCGGGACGATGCCCGGAAGGTGGACAACTGCCTTGATAAAATAGACCTCTCCGCCCACCATCTTCTGGCACTGGTCAACGATGTGCTGGACATGAGCAAACTGGAAGCCGGGCAGATGGTGATGGAGCAGGAGCCCTTTGACATCGAGGTGCTGATGCACGGCGTCTCGTCGCTGGTGGAGGCACAGATCGAAAAGGGCGGCCTGACCCACCGCCGCCACCGGGAAAACATCCAGCACACCGCCCTCGTGGGCAGCTCCCTCAAACTGCGGCAGATCATGGTGAACCTGTTCAGCAACGCCATCAAGTACAATAAGCCCGGCGGGGCCATCGACACCTACGCCAGGGAGCTCTCCTGCGACGGCACCACCGTGTGGTACGAGTTCCGCATCACGGACACCGGCATCGGCATGAGCCGGGATTTCGTGGAGAACCAGCTGTTCAAGCCCTTTACCCAGGAGTCCGCCGACGCCCGCACCCAGTACAGGGGTACCGGCCTCGGGATGTCCATCGTCAAGGAGCTGGTCAGCCAGATGGGCGGCAGCATCTCTGCCGAGAGCCAGCCGGGGAGGGGACTGCCTTCACCTTCCAGCTGCCCTTCCTGCTGGACAAGAACGCCGCCGCAAAGCCCCAGCCCAAGCCCACCGACAACGGGCGGCTGGACGGGATGCGCATCCTGCTGGTGGAGGACAACGACATCAACATGGAGGTGGCCGAGTTCCAGCTCACCAGTCAGGGCGCAGCGGTGGACAAGGCATGGAACGGCAGGGAAGCCGTGGAGCGCTTTGCCGCCAGTGCGCCGGGCGGGTATCAGGCCATCCTCATGGATGTGATGATGCCGATGATGGACGGCTTCGAGGCGTCCCGGGCCATCCGCGCCCTCGACCGGCCCGACGCCGCCACCGTTCCCATCCTCGCCATGACGGCACAGGCCTCCGACGAGTGCGCCCAGTCCTGCCATCGGGTCGGCATGAATGGCCGTCTCGTCAAGCCTCTGGACGCCAAAAAGCTGGCAAAGAGCATCCGGGAGGCTGTACAAAACAAGCAGTAAAGGAGACGTTCTCATTAACGGCAAACAATGCCCACCCACTGTGGTTTTTCCACAGATGGGTGGGCATTCTGCATTTTCAGACCGGGTGGAAGCCCTTTTTCGATGATCTCGCTGGGATGTGACCACGGCAGGCTGTTCAGCAGCCCACCATGATAGCAATGATCTCGTTGTTGGTCTCCTTCATGCCCTGCTTGCCAAGACGGCCCACATTCTTGAGGGAGTTTTCTACGCCCTTGGCCACAATACCGTCGCCAGCGCGGAACTGATTGCCGCGGATGTACATATTGTAGCCCAGCAGACCGGCCTCCACCGCAGTTGCGATCTTTGCTGCGCAGGAGGCCTTGGCGCCATCGCAGATGACGCCGGAAACCACTGCCAGTGCATTGACAACCGTATGGATGACGGCATCATAGTCACCACCGCAGAGATAGGCGATGCCGGCACCCGCACCAGCGCCCGCGCTGATAGCGCCGCAGTAGGCAGACAGGCGGCCAATGGGGGTCTTTTCGTGGATGGTGGTCAGGTTGGAGAGGGTCAGCGCCCGCAGAAGCTTTTCGTCGCTTACGCCCAGCTCCCGTGCATAGACAATGACCGGTACAGAGGCAGTAATTCCCTGATTGCCGCTGCCGGAGTTGATGACCACCGGCTGCTCACAGCCGTTCATGCGGGCATCGGAACCGGCTGCGGCGTATGCCTTGGCACGGACTCTTACATCATTGCCCTCCATATCCAGCAGCACACTGCCGATGTTGGCACCGTAGTTTCCGCGCAGACCCTCCTCGGCAATGGCCATGTTGCACCGGATCTGCGGTTCCAGAATGGAACGGACATCCTCCACGTCCACCGTGTTGGCAAAGTCCCAGATATGCTCCATATCCAGCAGGCTGCGGTCGGTCAGGGTCTCCTCGCTATCTCCGTGTACCGGAATGTCCACCAGTACCTCGCCGTCCTTTTCCACATGGACGATATTGGTATGGAACACCGCAATGCGCACCTGTGCGGAATGCTCACCCTTCCAGACCGTGAGGATGATGTCAAAGGTGACGCCATTCTCAACGTGCCGCACCTTGATATCCGTCTGGTCAAGGTACGCGCGGATGGCTTTGGTCTGCTCCGGGGTCACATCGGCAATGACCTCCAGCTTCTTTTCCTGCTTGCCGGCCACGATGCCCGCAGCAGCGGCGGCTTCCAGACCCTTCATGTTATCCGTGTTGGGTACGATGACCGACTTGACGTTTTTGATCATGCTGCCGCTGGCTTCCACCAGCACTTTGTCCGGCAGCTCGCCCAGCGTATTGCGGGCAGCAGCGGCGGCATAGGCCACGGCGATAGGCTCGGTACAGCCCATAGCCGGGATCAGCTCCTCCCGCAGGATATCAATATAAGCCTGGTATCTCTTATCCGTCTTTTCCATTCTAAAACCTCGGTTTTCTTTTTTACAGCGTACTTACAGGTAGAACACTGCGCACAGGGCGGTGGTGACGACGCCGAAGATGATCAGCATGGGGAAGCCGCACTTGAGGTAGTCCTTCGCAGAGTAACCGCCTGCTTCCCAGACCAGCAGGTTGGGTGCAGTGCCGAAGGGGGTAACAAAGGCACCGGAGGCGCACACAGACACGGACATGGCACCGGCCAGCGGGTTGATGCCTGCGGCCTGGCACAGCATGATGGCGATGGGCAGCACCAGAACGGTGGCAGAGGAGTTCATCAGGAACTGGGTGGTCAGCAGCATCAGGAAGGTGATGGCGCCCAGCAGAACGATGGGAGGCAGGTTGCTCAGCACGGGGCTGATAGCGTTGACCAGGTACTCAGCAGCGCCGCTGCTGACCAGAGCCTTGCTCAGGGGGAAGATACCGCCGACGATGAAGATGGTGGAGGTGGGGAAGGCCTTGATGGCCTCCTCCAGGCTGATGCAGCCGGTGACGACGACGAGGATCGCGCCGATGACGCCGGCAATGTGCATGGGGACGATGCTGGTAGCCATGGCAACCAGAACACCGATGAAGATCAAAGCGACCAGAACCATCTTTTTGGTGTCGTACTCTGCCGTGCGGTCGCCGCCCTTGATCTCAATGTCCTTATCCGGCAGCAGCTTTGTGCCGCAGAAGCACATGTACAGTATGCCGCACACCAGCAGGGGCAGGCCGATCTTGGTGTACTCGAAGAAGCCGAACTCCCGCAGGCCCATATCCTTCAGGATGCCGTTTGCCACGATGTGGGGAGTGGTACCCACCAGCGTGATGGTGCCGCCCAGAGAGGCGAAGAACGCCAGAGCCATCAGCAGCTTGGACTTCTTGACGCCAGCCTTGGAGGCCATGGAGCTGACGATGGGCATCAGACAGGCAGTGGAGCCGGTATCGTTCAGGAATGCGGACAGGCCGCCGGCCACAAGGCCGGTACCCAGCAGCAGGCCCTTTTCGGTCTTGCCCAGCAGACCGATGATCTTGCCGCCGATAAAGTCGGCCAGACCGGTCTTGAAGAAGGCCTCGCCAACGACCACCAGACCCATGAAGAACACGATGGTGGTGTTGCCGAACTCGGTGTAGGCGCTGCCGGCATTGATAACGCCGGTGGCGGCCAGTGCTGCGGGGATGGCTGCGCCGAGGATGACCAGCGGGACCTTCTGAGAGATCAGCAGGACCATGGTGATCACAAGGATGACGCAGGTAATGATCGCTTGTGTTGTCATAACAGTGATACCTCCAAAATGAATTGTACGATTTGTGCGGTGGTTTTTCAAGACGTTTTATTGTCTATATGTAAAGACAACTTATCAACCTGACGTAAGTATAACCGTGATGTTCTCTGTTGTAAATTGTGAGTAGTCCCAATTTATTCGTTGAAAATTCTCTGTTCTGCCAAAAACAGTCCCTTTTTTGTAAAAACAGGACGGATCTGCCACGCAGCTCCGTCCCAAAGCGTATAGAACCATCTCCACGCAAAAAAGGCTGCTGCACAGCGCACTGTGCAGCAGCCTCCGGGTACTTATTTTGTTTTTTCGGAGAGAAAACGCTCAGAATTCCAGCGTGATGAAGGGACGGTTCTCCTTGGGCATGGAGACCGTGGTGGTGACCGCCAGCACCTGATTCCCGTGATATAAGAAGGTATCCCAGCTGAACAGCTTCTCCGGCGGCGCGTTCAGCAGAGAAAGCTCCATATCCGAGGTAAGGGGCGTGTCCACAAAAATGCGGATGTGGGTCGGCTTTTCATTGAAATAGCGGCAGATATAATCGTGCAGGAAAAAGGTCTTCAGCGCCTCGCAGTCAAACGTGTGATCCTTGCACACCGACAGCGGGACATAGCTGTAATCCACCTCATCCACCTCGCTGCTCACATCCACACAGCGAACGATCTTATAGACATAGGGGTTTTCTGCCGTCAGGCCCAGCTTCTGGCACAAAGCAGCATCCGCCTTGATGACCCCATGCTCCAGCAGGCGGTGCGGCTTGTTGTTGGAGTGTTCAAAGGGTGCGATCTTGATGCCGCCGGAAAATGCCATAGGGCTGGAAAAGGACTGACCCGGGACAAACCGGACAAAGGTACCCTTGCCCTGCACCCGCTCCACGATGCCGCTGTTGGCCAGCTCCTTAACGGCAGTATTCACCGTCAGGCGGCTGACATCAAACTGTCTGGCAAGCTCGATCTCTGAAGGGATCTTGTCCCCGGCCGTGTACTCGCCAGACTCGATCTTTTGCAGGATATAGTTCTGGATCTGAACGTATTTGGGCGCATAGGAGTAGTTCTCGTCCGCCATAATCTTTCCTCTCTTCCCATCTCCTGTCCGCTCTTTCACAGCTTGCAGACAGACAAAACTCTCTATTCATGCAATCGGTCAGCATACAGACAGGAGGAAGTGAAAAAAGAAGATCAATCGTTGGAATGTGCGGCCTCGATAAAGGCGCGCAGTTCCTCATCATAGGTATTGGTGGCCAGCGAGCAGTCCGGTGCCAGCACAAAGGGGATGTCCTTCATCCGCTTCAGGGTATTGCGGGTCAGCGCAGCGATCTCCTCGGCCTTGTGCTGACCGAACAGCCGCTCGTCACAGCCGCCCATCGGAGTGATGGACTTGTCCAGCCACTGGGGTGCGGTGTCCAGCTTGGGGTTGCCGGTAGCGCTCTCGGGCCAGTGCAGGATGTCGATGGGGTAGTGCGCAAAATACTCCGGGTTCACCTCAAGGCCGCAGGCATGGACCATGATCTTGCAGGGCTTCAGCGCCTCCATCATCTGCAGATCATAGGGTTTGACAAACTCTTCCCACTCCTCCTTGGTCATGTAGGTGGAACGGGACAGGCCGGTGGCACCGTAGAACACACCGTACAGACCTGCATCCTCGATGAGGTGCTTAGAATAATCGGCCATCGTATCGGTGATGTTCTGCAGGGTCTTGTGGATCAGCTCCGGCTGCTCATGCATCAGGGTCATCATCAGGTCGTCACGGCTTGCGGCGCGGTAACGGCCAATGGGGTTGACGGCGCACAGCTTCTGCAGGACGCTGGTGGGACACATCATGGTCTGGAACATGGGGATGTCCTCGTTCAGACCAGCCTTCATCTTCTGAATGACCTCGATCTGCTCTGCAAACACACCCTGATCGCCCGGCAGCACCGTGATCTTTTCCAGATCCGCCACACCGCTAATGGGGCCCTTTACCACCTTGGGCAAAACGCCCTCGTAGTCGTTGTAGTCGAACTGACCGCCCCATGCCTCCTCATAGTAGGAAGCACGCGGCTGCAGCTTGACATAGTCCCAGTCGTAGGTGTTCTGCCATTTCAGCATCGTTTCTACAAAGAGGTCCGCGCCGCTGTGCTCGTTCTCGGTGAAATGACGCCACGCCGATACCGGCGGACGGTCTGCCAACTCATGGTTCAGAACTGCTTCAAATCTTTCTTTTTTCGTCCACATAGTAAAACTCTCCGTTCGTTTTTTGGTTTCTCAGGTTGATAAGTTGCCAAACAACGAGAAAGAGTTCTGTATGCTATTCATTTGTATCATAGCATACTTTTGCTTTGGGGGCAATGATTATTTCGTAGTTTCGTCACCTGCCTTCTTATTGCTGCGGTTGTTGTAAACATAGACCATAACAGAAGCGGCTGCCACCAGTGCGCCGCCGATCACAGAGGTAAATTTTACCGGCTCGCCCAAAATAAAGAAGCCCAGGATCATGCTGAAGATGATGCCGGAATAGTTGTAGATGCTGATCTCCGAGGCCGGAGCAAAGCGATAGGCATAGGTGATAAAGGCCTGTCCCAAAGAGCCGAACACGCCAATGAGCAGCAGCAGTACCGCCTGCTTGAAGCTGGGTACCACAAAATCCTTCAGCATAAAGGGGATAGAAGCAATGGCGCTGAAGGTAGAAAAGTGCATCATGACCGTCAGGCCGTCCACCTTGCCCTTAAAAAAGGAGAGAAAGGTATAGGCGACACCGGAGGTCACGGCCGACAAAAATGCCACCACCAGCGGGAAGGGGTTGGACTCAAAGCTGGGGCGGAACACGATAAAGGCGCCCACCATGGAAAGTGCCAGCGCCGGGATCTGGATCTTGGGCAGCTTTTCTTTCATAAAGATGACGGCCAGAATGGTGACCCAGATAGGGGAAGTCTTGTTCAGGATCGTCACATCGCCCTGCGCCGCATGGCTGGAGGCATAAAACAGGGTGATCAGGCCCAGAAAGCCAAAGAACGACCGCCCGAACAGATAGGGCTGATACTTGGCCGGGCCGAACAGCGAGCCCTTTTTGCGCAGAATGATGATTGCCGAAACGATCAGCACGAACGAATTCCGCATGAAGATCTGCTCCATCGTGGGGATCTCGCGGCTCAGCCGCACCACCACCTGCATGGATGCAAAGCACAATGCAGACAAGATCATATAAAGAGCACCTTTTTGTCTCTGAGTCATTGAATATCTCCTTAACCTGTTTCTATCCAGAGCGGCATTCGAACGCTTTTCGCCGCGATGCCTTGTTGTTTCTGTGTTCGATTATATACTTGTCTTGATGTCTTGTCAATATGAAATTCCATCTTTTCCGTCTTGAATCTTCTGGAGATAAGTCTCACTCTTTCCGCAGCCGTGTACTCATGGCTCACAAAACAGAAAAGCCATGAAATCTTTCGATTTCACAGCTTCCACGGTAGACATTCCTACGTGTTGGAACCCGCGGGCTAAGCAAAGCCGCACTGTGGCTTTGCTTGCGGCGCTGCGCGCCGCCGCCCTGTTCGAACCCCTTCCATCGTGCTGACAAAAAGAAAAACCAGTACACAATGTGTACTGGTTTTTCTTGGTGCAGGAAAGCAATCCAAATCCGAACCATTTCCCTCGGATGCAACTTCTGTCGCTTCTCCAAAGGTGACGGTCTGTGTACCTTCTTTATAATTAAAGGTTATCAAAACCTTATCATCGTACAGGTAAATCGAATTGATGAACGTATCCACCAACGCCTGCCGCTGGTCTTTCAGGCTCATGTCCAGCTTGCGGAACCGCATCAGCCAGAAGCGGATAAATTCCTCTTTGATCTTGGGTTTTGCCAGCTTTTCCTCTGCAATGCGAGTTTCAAGCTCACGCTTGGTTTCTTCGAGCTGCTCCAGCCGCTCCTTGGTGGAACTGGTGAGGATTCCGGCCTGAATCGCATTGAGCATATTCTGGATACCCGATTCCGCATCTCGGAGCTGCTTCTCATAGAGGGGAAGATTGGTGTTCTCCCGGTCTTGCAGCTCCATGACCTTGGCGATGATGGATTCCATAGTAGCATCGTCCTTGACAAGCTGCATGGTCTGGTTGACCACCAGATCTTCCAGCCACTGTTTACGGACAGTCTTTTTCTTGCAGCCCTTGTGCTTTTTGGCAGTAGCACATTTATAATAGCGGTGGACTTCGCCCGTCCGGCTCGTGCCGCTTTCACCAAACATCAACGCCCCACAGTAGCCGCAGAACAGCTTGGTGGTGAGCAGATAGTCGTCCTCTGCCTTTCTCCGGGCAGGGGCTTTCTTGTTCTTGGCAATCTTTTCCTGCACATCATCGAACAGTTCCAGCGGCACGATGGGCGGGATGGCATCCGGCACGACCACATCCCGGAATTTCAATTCTCCGATGTACCGTCGATTCTTGAGCATATGTTCGACACTATTATAAGTAAACGTACCGCCCACCGGGTTCTTGATGCCGTTCTCGTTCAGCCAGTCCCGAATCTCTTTCATCGTAAGACCGTCCCGATACTTCGTGAACGATTCCAGCACAAAAGGCGAGGTGAGCGGGTCAATATGGAACTTCCGCTCGGAATCCAGCGTATAGCCAAATGTGCCACGACCACCGTTGCAGCGTCCTTTCAGGATGTTCTCTGTCTGTCCACGGACGACCTTTTCAGCAAGGTCGGCGGAGTAGTATTCTGCATAGCCCTCCAGCACCGATTCCAGAATGATGCCCTCCGGTCCCTCGGAGATGATCTCGGTGGCAGACATGAGCTTGACACCGTTTTTCTTCAGCTGGGTCTTGTACCGGGCACTGTCGTAACGATTCCGGGCAAAACGGTCCAGCTTCCAGACCAGCACAATATCAAACAGCTTCTTGTCGCTGTCCTTAATCATCTGCTGAAACTCCGGGCGGTTGTCTGTCTTGGCAGAGATGGCACGGTCGATGTAGTGCTTAACGATGGTGATGCCATTCTTTTCCGCATAGGCCGTGCATTCACGAATTTGCCCTTCGATGGATTCTTCGCGCTGGTTGTCCGAGGAATAGCAAGCATAGATCACGGCGGTCATGGCGGGCACCTCCATTTTATACGTCATTGAACGGTAATACGTTCATTAAAGCAATGTTTCGTATAATGTATATGCCACAGTTTTGCCCTGATTGCAAGCCCAATGATTTATTTTCATGATTCCAACAGACAAATTGTCTTAAGATTATATTCCGAGCAAAATGTGAAGTCCAAGCCCGGCCACGCCGCACAGGCACATGGTCAGGATGGGATTCCACTTGAGCTTCCGTAGGACAAAAAATGCCGATGCAAAACTGCCGATGCCGATCCAGTCTACGTTGGCGAGCGTCTTTGCTCTCTCTCCGAACACCACCATAGACAGTATAGAAAGACCTGCACCAAAGATAAGCGCTACAATGACCGGACGCAGGCAGGTCAGAACACTTTGCAGCAGAGAAATATCCTTGTATTTACGATAGATGTAGGATAGAAGTGAAACAAAGAACAGCGCCGGTGTAATGCAACCTAGTGTTGCAATGATGGCTCCGGGTACCTGCGCGATACGCAAACCAACAAAAGTTGCCGAGTTGACCGCAATGGGACCAGGGGTCATTTCTGCAATCGTGATGAGGTCAGTAAACTCCTGCATCGTCAGCCAGCCATGTTGTTCCACCACTTGGCTCTGGATCAGCGGCATGGCCGCATAGCCGCCGCCTACGCTGAACATACCCACCTGCAAAAAGCTGAGAAAAAGCTGTAAGTAGATCATTTTGCACCACCTTTTTTCCACTGGACCAGAGCCAGCACCACGCCGAATACTGCAGCGGCAAGGATGACCACCACCACATTGACATCAAACACCGTATTTGCGACAAACGCTGCGACCATCAGGACAATATACACCCATGAGCGGGTCTTCAGTACCTTGCCGCCGAGGTCGAATACAACATCCAGAATGACCGCCGCCACACCAGCCTGCATTCCCTTGAGTAACAACGCGATATAGCGATTGGTGGCAAAAGCATTGTAGAACACAGAAATGACTGAAAGAATGACCATAGGTGGGATGATGGTGCCCAACACTGCCACGGATCATTCCAATCAAAGCCTTCTACCTGCCCAGCCTACCAGAATTGCAGCATTGACCGCGATTGCGCCCGGAGAGGACTGCGCCAACGCTGTCATATCCAGCATTTCCTGTTCATCGATCCAGTGCAGCTCATCTACAAATTTTTTCTTCATAAAGGTCACGATGACAAAGCCGCCGCCGAAGGTAAAGCTGCTAATGTACAGCGTACTCAAAAACAGCTTCCAAAGCCGTGCTAACCGTGTACCGTATGTTTTATTTTCATCCATACAAGTTTTCTTCTCCTTTTTTGATTTTCGGACAACTATATTTGTTTTCTTACTATTTCAAACAGCTTTTAACTGTTACTGCTTGCGAAAGCCCGTATTTTCCGGTATCCTTGTTTTAAGAACTGCGAAGCACGGAGGGAATCTCTATGAAACACAATACATTTCTCGTCAAGCCAGCGTCCAGCCTGTGCAATCTGCGTTGCCGGTACTGCTTTTATGACGATGTTTCCAACAGCCGAGCCTGCAAAAATATGGGACTGCTTTCCCATGAAATGGCAGGAGAACTGGTTGAAAAGGCTTTTGCAGCCACAGAGGAAGGCGGCAGCGTCCATTTTCTGTTTCAGGGCGGCGAACCGACTCTTGCCGGGTTGGATTTCTTCCGGTTCTTTCTGGAAACGGAGCGTTCCATACAGCGCAATATCTCTGTGTTCCACAGCATCCAGACCAATGGCATTTGTCTGGATGAAGAGTGGGCTTCCTTTTTCAAAGCCAACTCTTTCCTCGTAGGCCTCTCTCTGGACGGCACACAGGAGAACCATGATCTCTATCGGCTGGACGCAGCTGGGCAGGGCACATGGGATAAAGTAACTCATGCGCTTGCGCTGCTGGATGCCTACAGGGTCGAAACGAATCTGCTCTGTGTTGTAACCGGACAGCTGGCCAGAAAGCCGCAGCGAGCCTTCAAAAGCCTCTGCGAGTTGGGACAGCACAATCTGCAATTCATCCCATGTCTTGACCCACTTGATACGATTGGAGGGCAGGCATATTCTCTAACGCCGGAACTTTATGGTCGTTTTCTGTGCGGCGTCTTTGATACTTGGTATCAGCAGCTGCAACGAGGCAATTATATCAGCGTTCGCAATTTTGAGGACTATCTGCGTATCCTGCTGGGAATGCCGCCTACCTCCTGCGCTTCCTCCGGTTCCTGTGGACATTATCTTACCGTAGAAGGTGACGGAAGCCTTTATCCCTGTGACTTTTATGTTCTGGATGAGTGGAAGCTGGGCGACCTGAGCCACTGTACCGTTGAAGATGCGCTTGATTCTCCCACAAGCCAGACATTTCTGGCACAGGGCCGCAAACGCCCGGCGGAATGCGCAGCATGTGCTTATCAGCTGCTCTGCCGGGGCGGATGCAAGCGAGATTGGGATGCCTCTGGAAGCAACCGCTTTTGCGCAGCGTATAAGCAGTTCTTTGCCTATGTGCTTCCGCGCCTGCATACTGCTGCACATTTTCTGGCACAACAAAACCGATAAAGAGATTCTCCCGGAGAGCAGTACTGCCTCCGGGAGAATCTTTATTTTACCTTTTTGATCTTCCGGATGGAATGGCCATCGTAGAGGATGGGCTTCATGACATAAGTGTAGTTCCGGTCATCGCATTCGCCGGTGGAAATCATCTCCATAAGCCGCAGCGCAAGCTGACGTCCCATCTCGAAGCCTTGCTCCACGGAGCAGGTAACATCCTCCTGCCGATAAGTTTCTTCGGAATAATCAAAACAGACCAGCGAATAATCTTCGGGTACAGTCTTCCCCATTTTCTGCAGGGTTTTCATGACCAGCCGATAGATGATGTAGTTGCAGCAGACGATAGCGGTGCATTTAGGGATGCTCTTCAGAAATCTTTCAATGGAACGGACATAGCTTTCGTTGTGGGCTTCGTCCGAAATACACCACTTGATGTAATCATCGTTCAGTTCCAAACCACGATTTCGCATCGCTTCCGCCATGCCTTGAAACTTTTCTACGCTCTGGTAGTTGTCGTACACGAAGATGCCTGCAATGTGGCTGTGTCCGGCATCCATCAGGCGTCCTATCAGCTGATGGGCACATTCGATGTCATTGATCGTTACGCGGGGGCAGCGCAAGTTCCGATAGAAGTTGTTGTAGAATATCACCGGGATCTTACGTCGGTAAAGCTCCTTGTAGCAGTCAAGATTTGGGCTGAGGATGCTCGATTTGACACCATCCACGATGAAACCGTGAAAATTCTGATGTACCACAGTCTCCAGACAGCGGCGTTCGTTGCAGAACTTGTTGTCGGTCAGAAATACATGCAGATCTACCCGTTCCTGCGTCAAGACGCTGCGCACGCCCTCGATCAACCCGGAATTTGCACTGGTGTCCTGACCCTGTAGAATAAGGCCGATCTTGTAAAGAGCACCCTCCGTGTTCAAGTCCCGGGTCATTACTTTTTCCCGGTGGAAATAAGTCCCACTTCCCTTGAGCTTGTACACGAGTCCTTCTGCTACCAACTGGTCGATGGCCACTCGTATCGTTTCTCGGCTGACACCCAGCTTCCGGCAGAGCGCATTTTCCGAAGGCAAACGCTGGTTCCCGGAAAATTTGTTTTCGTCAATATAAGCCAGAAGCCAGCGATATACTTGATCGGATTTTTTCTCAACAGCCGAGAGCATGGGCAGACGCTCCTTTTTAGTCGGTGATGGTGGGGCGGGTACCTTCGGCGTGCTGAATCCAGTTCAGCAAGCGCTCACGAAGCTCCGCCTTGACGTTGGCGTATGCAGGGTCAGTGACAACATTGTTCAGCTGCCACGGGTCCTTCTGCATATCGTAAAGGAAGTCGTCTGCATAAACATCGGATGCCGCAGCCTCGCCGCCGTTGACGCCGGGTGCATAGACAGAATACATATAATCTGCAGTACGGATGCAGCGTCCGCAACGGCTTTCCGAAATCTGTGCATAGACCTCATTGACTCTATTATGGTTTTTCTTTTCCACAACGTCAAGCAGATTTTCACCGATCATCTTATCACCGGCATCCACGCCTGCCAGAGCCAGCAGAGTTTTGGGAATGCTTTCGGTGCTGACCAGGTCGGTGATCTCCTTGCCACCCTTGAACGGGCCGCCACAGATGACCAGCGGCACATGCAGGCAACCGTCATGGCAGGAGCGCTTGTAATCATCATAGCCGTTCAGGTGCGCGTCACGGTTGCGGGTCTTGAAGTGAGAGCCATGGTCGGAAGCATAGAGGATAACTGTATTATCATACAGGCCTTTTTCTTTCAGCTTTGACACCAGCTTACCAAGGTTTTCATCAAGGCTGGCACACTGGCCCAGATAATCCGGGTACTCTTCCGCTGCGTTTCCACCCAGAGCCTTCAGATCTTCCGGCAGAACAAAATCTGCGAATCGCTGCTTGGAACCGTTGGGGCCTTCGTAGTGATTATGGTCGTTCTGATGGTGCGGCTCGATCTGCGACACGGTCATGAAGAAGGGCTTTTCGCCGGCATACTGGTCAAGATAGTCCAGCGCAAACTGGTTAATGCAGTCGGCACGGTAGCCCTTGAAATCGATGCGGTTGTTGTTCTCATCAAACACATAGCCATCGTAGCCGTGGGAGGTGAACTCCAGCACATCCGCAGCACGCCAGTAACCGGTATAGCCACCGCGCAGCTCCAGCGGAACAGCGGTGATGGTGTGGTCGATGGTCGGTTTCTTTTCCAGTTCGCCGTCCGAGGCCAAATGCCACTTGCCGATGTAGGCAGTTTCGTAGCCGGCATCCTTTTCCATGTACTCGCCCAGAGTCTTGATGTTGGAGGGCAGCATCAGATTGTTGCGGAAGCAGCCGGTCTCGGTGGGGTATTTGCCGGTCTGGAACAGAGCACGGCAGGGGCCGCACACCGGCTGAGGCGAAAAGGCATTGTCAAACTTCACACCCTCTGCCGCCAGCTTGTCCAGATTAGGCGTGATATTCAGTGGCTGGCCGAAGCAGCCGCAGGTGTCCCAGCGCTGCTGGTCACTGAAATAGAAAATGATATTATATGCCATGGTTTTACCTTCCTTTACTGTTCTGCTTTGGTGTTCTTTGCTTCCTTCATCTTGCCGCGCAGAATGCCGAGAATGACCACCACGATCAGCGCAATGAAGATCCAGCAGTACACACTACTGACGAAAATTCTGGGGCTTCCATCCGAGATGAGCAAAGCACGGCGGAAGTTGGTTTCCGTCATGTTGCCCAGCACCATGCCCAGCAGCACAGGGACAGCGGGCAGCTCCAGCTTACGCATGAACCATGCCATCACGCCGAACACCAGCGCAACGCTCAGGTCGAAATAGCTGCTGTTCACCGAGTAAGCACCGGCAAAGCAGAAGATGACGATGATAGGGGTCAGGATCTGCTGGGGGATGGAGACGACCTTTGCAAACAAGCTGGTCAGGTACTTGCCCTGCAGGAACATGAAGATGTTCACAAGGATAAGACCCAGCATGATGGCGTACATGATCGCACCATCCGTGGTAAAGAGCGAGAGGCCGGGGTTCAGGCCGTTGATCATCAGAGCGGACAGCATAATGGCCACGCAGCCGTCGCCGGGAATGCCCAGCGTCAGCAGAGGAATCAGTGTTGCACCGCAGACGGCGTTGTTGGCAGATTCAGCAGCCGCCACGCCTTCCACAGAGCCGTGGCCAAACTCTTCCGGATGCTTGGACAGGTTCTTTGCAGTGTTGTAGGAGAACCAAGAGGCTTCCGAAGCGCCCGTACCGGGCACAATGCCCACGCAGGAGCCGATGAGAGAGCCGATGAGCACCGGGCGGAGCATCCGCTTGTACTCATCCTTTGTGATCTTGCCGTCGTCGTTTCCGATCTTTCCGGCGTGGAGGTTCAGCTCGCTCCGCTTCAGCTCCGCCTTGCCGATGATCTCCACCAGTGCGAACAGGCCGATGAGGGTAACGGCAAGGTCGAGGCCCAGATACAGGCGGTGGACGCCGAAGGTAAAGCGGTCGTAGCTGGTCATGGGGTCTGCGCCCACGCAGGAGATGAGCAGGCCGAGGCAAGCGGCGATGATGCCCTTGACGAGGCTCTTGCCCGAAACGCCTGCGATGATGGTCATGCCGAACAGGCAGACCATGAAGTACTCCGCCGTGCCGAGCTGTGCCGAAATTTTTGCGACCTGAGGGCCGAGGAAGAGCAGCACCAACGCAGAGAAGATACCGCCAAAGGTAGATGCATAAAGTGCAATTTTCAACGCCGCTTTAGTGCGGCCCATTTTGGACAGCGGATAGCCGTCCAGCATAGTAGCCGCCGCGTGGGGCGTACCCGGCGTGTTGATAAGGATAGCCGATACCGAGCCGCCGTATCCACCCGCACAGTAGATACCCAGAAGGAACATCATGCCGGGAATGGCCTTCATGGTGTAGGTAACAGGCAGAAACAGGATGATGCAGAGGATGACACTCAGGCCAGGAATGGCGGCAAATACGCAGCCGATGAAGACGCCGAGGTTGATCCAGATGATATTTTCGAGGGTAAAAAGCAGCCCGGAGGCCGGGCCGATAAAATCAAACAAACCCATATTTTGCCTCCTTAGAAACTAACATTCAGCACAAAGTGGAACACGACCCAGATCAGTACGGCCATCGAGACCGTGATGGCGTAGTAGAGGGGCTTCTTGCAACGGAAAAACAGCAGGAAGGCCAGCGCGCAGAACACGGCACCCACCACGAACAGACCTGTGATCTCCGCCAGCAGATAGGTGACCACCAGAATGAGGACGATGACCAGAGCTTTTGCTTCCACCAGAAGATTCAGCGTCTTCGTTTTGACCGGACGGTGCATCACCATATTGTATGCCTCCCGGCCCACCAGAAGGGCGCTCATGGCCAGCATGAGCCAGATCAGCATCGTCGGGAAGGCGCGGCCGTTCACAACGTCCTTTTCCGAAATCTGCACCTGCCGGGGCATGATGAGCAGCAGTACAATGCCGATGACCAGAAACAGAATGCCGCAGATCAAATCAACAGGGTACTCGATGTTCTTCTTCTCGAGCTTCGCGCCCCAGTCATCCAGCTTTGCCGCGGTATGTTCTATCAGATTTTTCACCAGTTTCAACTCCTTTTTGAAATGTAAAAGCAGGGGAAGGGATGACCCCGTTCCCCCTGCTTCGGCTTTTTTCGCTATGAGGTCTTTTATCAGCCGGCTACGATGTCCTTATACTGCTCAACGATGCTCTTGACGTTTTCGATATGAGCCTTGACGTCATCTTCACTCATCGTATCAACTTCCAGCAGCATGGTATCGTTTAACCACTCGACCATTTCTTGATCGGCAAGGATCTTGTCGTACAGCTCCTTCAGTTCTGCAACCTTCGCGGCATCGGTACCCTTGCGAGCCATCACGAAGCAACGATTGCGGAAGAAAGGATAGCCCTTGGAGCCAACGCCCTCAACGCCTGCGAAGGGACCGTTTTCGATAGCCTTGTCATCGAATGCACAGACCACATCAACGCCGCCCTGCTGGTAGGTCTCAAGAATCTGAGACTGGTGAGAGACCGCGAAGTTCGTTTCACCCTTAGCTACAGCCTGTGCAGCCTCCGCAGCGGACTGGTACGGAGTCAGTTTCAGCTGGTCGCCGGCACCCATAGAGCCGAACAGAGCCGCTGCCAGGAAAGCCTCGGAGCCGGTAGCGCCGTTAACGGCCACGGATACGGGGTTGCCTGCCTTGACATAGGACTCCAGATCGTCCAGATTCTTGAGGTTCAGTGAAGAATCAGCGGACAGGACGAAGACGGAGGAGTACAAGTTCTCCACGAACTCGAAATCGTCGTAGCTGAACTGCAGCTTGGCCGGATCCAGAGTCTCGGTAATGGCGAACAGACCCTCACCGGCGAAGACCAGTTCCTTATCATTTGCCTTAGTACTGGACACCCAAGTGTTGACAGTAGCAGCATCGCCCTTGACGGCTTCAGCAACCAGTGTGATTTTATTATCAGAATAATCAGGGGACTTGGCAGCAGCCTTTTGGCTGACCATCGCTGCTACACCAGACGGTGCCCACGGGCAGGTAACTTTCCAGCTCTCCTGTTTGCTTCCGCAGCCGGTAAGCATCGACAAAGCAAGGACACCGGCGGTGACCAACGCCGCAATACGTCTTTTCATCTATTTTACTCTCCTTTTTTTGTTTTGCCTTTTCGTGTGGTAGCAAGCACTTCACCGTGCTTTTGTTACCAACAAGATAACATTTCAAGCAATTTCAAGTCAACAAATTTTTTATTTTACAAAAAAAGTTGTCTGGTAAAAGAGCTAAATGACCACATCTGTATTTTGTTGTAGAAAACTTATTGTGCACATTGCACATCGGCTTGAATCATCTTTGTGCAGCTTAAATTCTTTCATGATGTAAAGTGTATCATATTCATAATAGAAGTCTTACTATTGTCTCCATTCATAAATAATTTCTTCGGAATCATCTTGACGCCCCCCACGAACCATGATATTCTCTGTCACAAATCCCACTGAACTTGTAGATTGATTGCAAATCTTCTGCAAAAGTGGTTGGTTATCACCGTGAGACCCACCACTTCAGTGAAGGAAAAATCCACGAAAGAAGCTACCGCCCCGCAACACACCCGATTCATTTTGCCGCTTACTTCACCCGACAAAAATCATCGCTGCGCTGCGAGGGCGGTATTTTTCTTTATGGGAGTTGTACCTTGAAAATTTCATGAGCCGACTGGACGTGATACTGACTTTCCGTCAACGCCGCTGCACAAACAGGGGCAGGAACTTCGTTCGGGACAAACGGTGACTCCCATACATGAGCAGCACAACCTCTACTTATTTTTGCGCCTTAACAATTCGGAAACATTTGTTGATGAAGATCTTTGAGCGCAGCGGTAGAGGGCAAGAACCGTCCCGTGGCCACAAATTTTCAATTCTTGAAAATTTCCTGTCCATCCGGGACTTCACTTCTCAAACTCTTGCGAGTTTTCCAAGTGATCTTGTTGGGGCAGCGCTTGTCGGGGCAACGCCCCTCCATCTGCTGTCGCAGACCGCGCTGCCGCTTAAAAGCCCCACTGGGGCTTTCATTGCTGCGCTGCGCTTCGCAAACGCGGTCCCACCCCAAACCCTGCTCATCATTCGTGCCTTGCGGCACGAATGGAACGGCGTGTTGTGCTTACATAACTTCACCGAGGAGTTATCGAACAGACAGGAGGTACAATGACCAAAACGAATGTTCAACCGATTCCCAGCAATTCCCAGCACCACGACACGCCGAACAACAAAACAAATAGAGAGCAGACTGTTCTTCTTTCACACACCCATTATATAATTTTCCTGAATCTGCTTGACGAATATTACGGTTAGTGATATATTTATTACAGTAACCGTAACAAGGAGGCAAACCATGCGCGATAATGCAAAAGGTGGTGCGCTTACAGAAGTCACCTTTTATATTTTGCTTTCTCTTTATACGCCAAAACACGGATACGCTGTTATGCAGTTCATTGAAGAAAAAACAGACGGACGGCTTTCCCTAGGCGCAGGCACTTTATATGGAGCATTAAACTCTTTGCAGGACAAGAAGTGGATTGAACCTTATGGCGATAGTGAGGGAAGAAAAAAAGAATACCACATTACAGCACAGGGAAAAGAAATTGCAGAAAAAGAGCTTGCAAGACTAACCGAACTTGTAAGCATTGCAAGTGAAATTATTGGAGTGCCTTATGAGTAAAAAATGTTATCGCTTCTTTGGTGGATTACTAAATGCACAGGCAAAATGGTTAAACAAAATGTCCGAAAAAGGCTATCGACTTGTCCGGACAGGGAGGGTGCTCTATGAATTTGAAGAATGCAGTCCTGATGAAGTGACCTATTGTGTAGAGTTTATCGGAGAAAAATCAAAAGAGAATGCAACGGACTACGCTGATTTTTTGGAGGATATGGGCTACAAGGTATTTTTCAAGAATATCAATCTAAACTATTCTGTCGGAAAAGTTCGATTGCGTCCATGGGCGGAAATGGGCGGTCGTATTGCAACAAACGCAACAACTTTTAACAGGGAACTATTGATTGTAGAAAAATCAAACGACGGAAAGCCTTTTGAACTTCATACTTCTTATGCCGATAAAGAAAAATACTACCGCAATTTGCGTAACCCATGGCTATTCCTGCTGCTCCTATTCGCACTGTTTGCGATTATCAAGCATTCTATTGTCTTGGGTATTTTTTCATTGGTTTCTGCAATTCCCAGCATTCTATACCAGCTCCAAATTATAAATGTCCGACAAAAAGCCAAAACGTGGGAACAATAAATAATAATCAAGAGGGTGACAACAAAAGACTGTCGCCCTCTTGATTATTATTTATAGAAATACCAAAAAGAATTGCTCCGCAGCCTTTGAAGAACAGCACCGTGCAGAGCTAACAGCGTACCGGGCGGCAGCAGCCTATTTCAAGGCAAACAGCATCACAAAGCTGCCCAGCCCGAAGAAACTGGAAGCCGAGTATGCGCAGCTGGCATCCGAAAAGGCAAAATTCTACGAGCAGTACAAGGAAGCCAAGTCCGAACTGCTCAAACTGAAAACCGCAAAGCAGAACGTTGCGTCCTTTTTCCGAGAGGAAGAACCGACGCAGCGGGAGAGATAAAGGAGTGTGCGTATGATCAATCTGAAAATCGACCCGGAGTTTCAGTCCCAGATTCCCCCTCTGACCAATGATGAATTTAAGCAGCTTGAAGAAAATATCCTCAAGGAAGGCAAGCTGCTCTCCCCTTTGATTGTATGGAACAATACCCTCGTTGACGGTCACAATCGTTATGCCATCCTCCAAAAGCACCCGGAGATTTATTTCTCCACCATGCCGCTCCGATTCGAGAACCGCGAAGAAGCCATTGCGTGGATTTGCCGGAATCAGTTGGGACGGCGAAACCTGAGTCCCGAACAGAAACGCTATCTGCTTGGGAAGCAGTACGAAGCCGAGAAGAAAGCTGCAAAAATCTTTCGGGGCAATCAGTACACTTTAGCAAAGAAAAGTGGTGGTGATCACGGTGATAACCACCACTCCGGGAAGAAAACCTGCGACCGGATCGCAGAAGAAAACGGTGTCAGCCGTGCCTCCGTTCTCCGTGCCAGCCACTACACGCGAGGCATCGACATCGCGGACAACCTCTCTCCCGGCATCAAGCAGAAAGTCTTTTCCGGTGAAGTGAAGTTCACCAACGAAGAAATGTCCAAGCTTGTGCAGGCAAGTGTCGAGCATCGTTCAGATGTCCTTG
>ENA-OQKV01000089-OQKV01000089.1-human-gut-metagenome-genome-assembly--contig:-NODE-89-length-37533-cov-4.327113_pt1 | contig 37533 bp, 29 predicted proteins | sample MGYA00242655_ERZ504811 | MGnify/ENA primary metagenome ERZ504811 (study PRJEB26092, sample SAMD00036406) | human gut metagenome | host: Homo sapiens | study: EMG produced TPA metagenomics assembly of...
AATTGGCGCTTTGACATCTAATTTTTCTCCTTTGACATATAATTCTCCTCCATCTGGTTTATCTGCTCCATAAATCGCTCTTACAAGTTCGGAACGTCCAGATCCTAATAATCCAGATAATCCAACAACTTCTCCTTTATGGATCTTAATGTCAAATGGTTTGATCGTTCCTTTATGATAAAGACCTTTTGCTTCGATCACAACTTCGTCGCTTTGTTTCTTTGATGATGTTCCACTTCCTTTGATGTCTGCCAGATCATCAAATTCTTTTCCCATCATTGTTGCAACTAATTTAAATCTTGGAAGCTCTTCTGTCTTATATTCGCCTACAAAATGTCCATTTCTAAGTACTGTGATCCTGTCACAGACTGCATAGACCTGTTCCAAAAAGTGTGTTACGAATACGATCGCTGTTCCGCGTTTCTTTAGCATATTCATAACCTTAAATAATTTCTCAACTTCTCCTTCATCAAGACTTGATGTTGGTTCATCAAGGATCAATACTTTTGACTGAATGTCAACTGCTCTTGCGATCGCCACCATCTGCTGAATCGCTACGGAATAGTTTTCCAATTCCTGTGTGGCATCAATTTCTAATTCCAGATTATCAAGGATCTTCTGTGCCTGTGTATTCATCGTCTTCCAGTCGATCCTCCCCATTTTCATTGGTTCTCTTCCGATAAAAATATTTTCTGCTACCGTTAGATTCGGACACAGGTTTACTTCCTGATAAACGGTGCTGATTCCATTGTTTCCCGCTTCTTGAGGGGATGTGTTAATAATACTTTTTCCATCCATGATGATCTCACCTGTCTCAAATTCCTCAACTCCTGTAAGAACTTTGATCAGTGTAGATTTTCCTGCACCATTTTCTCCCATTAAGGCATGAATCTCTCCTTCTCTCAATGTAAGCTGTGCATCGGACAGTGCTTTCACTCCTGGGAATGTTTTATTAATATGTCGCATGGATAGAACTGTCTTCTTTTCATCACTCATGACAATTCTCCTTTCTTTTCATGATTTTTGAGCCGATTTTAATGAAAATGCCCTGATTTTTGGCATAAAAATTACAGGATAAGTCAGATTGTCCTGACCCAGAGCCTGCAATCTTTATTTGTAGTGCGATTGTTAATAGTTACATGTGTGTACTTAAGGGGATTTTCAACAATGTTTATTAATATGCACGTTTGTTAATAACTTCTTTTGTAGTATTATCTTTTGTAAATACCTGCTCATCTACATACTGGATCTTATCTACTTTTTCACCTTTCATGATCTTCTTAGCTAATTCAGCTACACGAGGTCCATGAAGTGGGTTACATTCAAATTCAGCATTGATCTCTCCAGACTGAACTTTCTTTAATGCTGCTTTGATCGCATCGAAAGAAATGATCGTTACGTCTTTACCAGGTGTTTTTCCTGCTGCTTTTAATGCATCGATTGCTCCGAATGCCATGTTATCATTCTGTGCTACTACAACATCAATGTCTTTGTTCTGTTTTAAGAAAGATTCCATAACTTCCTGACCTTTTGCCTGTGTAAATTCTCCTGTCTGAGAAGCAATGATCTTGAAGTTTTTCTGATCTTTGATTCCTTCTTTAAATCCTTTTGTACGTCCGATTTCTGCAGAAGAACCAATCGTTCCCTGTAATACAGCGATGTTTACGTCACCTTTTTCTTTTCCCTTTTCTTTAATTTAACCATTCAGCCGCTTTCACACCTTCTTTTTTTGAAGTCTGATCCAACCCATGCTGTGATCAGTGAATCATCAGAAGTTTTGATCTGACGGTCAACTGTGATAACTGGGATGTCAGCTTTCTTTGCTTCTTTTAAAACTGTTTCCCAACCTGTTTCTGTTACAGGTGCGATTGCGATCACATCAACACCCTGTGTGATAAATTCTCTGACCGCTTTTGTCTGATTTTCCTGTTTCTGCTGAGCATCTGCAAATGATAATTTAAATCCGTTCTTTGCTGTTAATGCAGATTTCATAGACTTTGTATTCGCTACACGCCAATCACTCTCAGCTCCAACCTGTGAAAATCCGATGTTGATCTCTGAAGTTTCCTTCTTTGAAGAACCACTGTCTTTCTTGTTTCCTCCACCACAACCAGTAAGCATTGTTCCAATCATCATTGTTGCAAGTAAACCTGCAGCCACCTTCTTAATACTTCTTCTCATTATGATTTCCTCCTTTTTCTTTTTTGATTTTTTCGTTTTCCTTAATTACAAGTTATATTTTACTTGAAATTGTATTTCTTTCAATGCAATTTCTTTTGCATTCGGTGGATTATTTTATGAAATTTTTATCTTGTCTGTTTAAAGTTTGATTTTTTTTGATAATGGTTTGAATTTTTTTGATTTTTGATTATTTTTTCTCTGCTTGTCTAGTCTTCGGTACAACTACGATCACCTTAGTTCCAATATCTGGTTCACTTTCAAGGATCAACCCATATTCTTCTCCATAATATAATTTAATCCGCCGATTTACATTTGCAATTCCAAACCCTGTTGTCCTGTTTACCCATATATCTTCATACATTTCTTTATTGATCTGAACTACCTGCTCAGGCTGCATACCAACTCCATTATCTTCAACGATCAGGAATATATTATTTTCATCATCTACACTGGAAATCTTTATCATTCCTTTTTCTCTTTGTTTTTTCAATCCATGATATAATGCATTTTCTACTAATGGCTGTAAAGTGATCTTTACAATATCATTTTTCTTGATCTCATCTGGGACATCAATAGAATATTCCATAATATCCCCGTATCTTAATTGTTGTATCTTTAAATAATTTTCAACATGCTCTAATTCTTCCCTGATCGATATCTTATCTTCTCCGTGACTTAAACTTGTACGGAAAAAGCCAGACAAGGCAGCTACCATTTCTACCACTTTGTCATCCTGATGATCAATGGCAAGCCACATGATCGTGTCCAATGTATTATAAAGGAAATGTGGATTAATCTGCTCTTGTAGTAACTGCAGCTCTTTTTTTCGAAGATTTTGTTGTTCTACTTTTACATCTTCGATCAATCTCTCTACCTTTTGTGCCATATGTTCGAAATTATTTGTTAAGATCTGCAACTCTTCTGTTGTATTTTGAGGTCCATGTACATCAAAATTTCCCTGCGCCACTTCCTTTGTCATCTCACATAACTGTCTGACTGGATAACTAATGCTTTGCGAAATCAATTTCGATAATTTCCATGTTATCAGAGACAAAAACAGTACAGCGATCAATGTGATCGTGATCGTATGCATGATTTCTTTTTCCAGTTTTACACGCATACTCTCCATATTCCCAATCTCATAGTAAATGTATTCGGATACTTTTTCTTTAATGATCTCTGTAAATACATTCACATTTAATCTTAATCTCTGATTATTTTCCATATAATCGTTTTTTAGATCTGAGTGTTCAATTTCTTCAATGGAAATCTTCAGATTATCCAACAGTTTTCCTATCTGTCTCGTTCTTAATTTACTTTCATCTGTTACAGCATTTTTATTCAGTTCCTTTACCAGCTCCTTCGCTTCCTTAATCTCCTCATATGGTTTCATCGCATCAAAACTCTCTGCACCGATAACAATACGATACATTTTATAATCCATATCTTCTGAAAATGAGAAATTAAACTTGCTAGCTACTGATACGTTTTTTACCGCCTCATTATAACTTTCATTAAAATTTATCATGATAACAAGAAGCGTGATAATCCCCACTAACGCAGGAATTATCACAACCATCCTTAACCATTTTAGTTTTTTTTCTATTGAGAACTTCCGAAATCGAGCAATAGATTCTCTCACATATTTTTTCATTACATCCTCCTTGATCTATATTCACTCGGAGTACATCCTTGCGTTTTTTTAAACAGGTAGCTAAAGTAATGTGGATCCTTATATCCCACTTCATAGCTGATCTGTGATGCCTTCATATCTGTAAAACAAAGCATTTCTTTTGCTTTATCCATTCTGACTGATGTCAAAAATTCCACAAAAGATTTCCCTGTTTCTTGTTTAAACGTTGTACTAAAATGACTGCTGCTTAATCCAACCTGATCTGCAACATCACTCAACGATAATGTTTCTTCTTGATAATTTTTCACAATAAATTCTTTTGCCTCCGTTATCAACGAAGAATGTTTCTTCCCTAATCTTTCATTTCGCATTCTGATCGCTTGTCTGATAAGTTCTTCGATATACTCCGCTGCTTTCTCTCCTGTTGAAACTGCAGCGATCTGTTGTTTGTAATCCTTAAACGTGCGATCGATATTTGCTTTCTCAACTCCCATTTTCTCAACGAATTTCATAACACCTACCTGTATATTGATCAGCATATACTGACAAAACATAAAGGAATCCATATTAGATTTTCCTAATGTCTTGGTATAATCCTCTACAAATAAATGTACAGCTTCTTCTTTTCCATTTTTCAAAAACTCTTCCAGCGATTCTGAATTTACTTTGGTAAAATCTACTTGCTGCAGATCTTCTGCTCTTTCTATCTTTTCATTATCTAATTTATCAAAAAACACCGCTTCATTCCCAGAAGACTGATACTGGTATGCAAAAGCCTTGCTTGCACTGTCGTAAGATTCCGAAAGGTTATGTAATCGTTCCACTGCATGTCCAATCCCTGCAAACCATTGTAGTTCTTTCTCTTTTTTCATACGCTTTGTCAATGCTGTAACATAATCTTTTGCCACTTGTATGGTTTCCTCTGTATTCTGTGCCTTGATCATTAAAACATAGCCCTCTGTTACACGGTGAAAAACAATCATATTTTCAAACTGGCTGCTTACTTCTTCTACAATCGCATCTTCTTTGGTACGAAGATCATATACTGCCTCTGTATCATTCTCATTCTTTGAAAATATTTTAAATAACATAAAATTGTATGCCGGTGCCATAAGATCTATTCCAAGTTCATTCCCTTGCTCCATTAATTTAGATACAGATATCTTTCCGCGGATCAGATTCCCGAAAAATTGATATCTCATATTTTTCATTTGTGTTTTTATATTTTTTTGTAATTTTTTTATATCTTCTTCCTGTCTTTTTTTCTTATCAAGCTTTTGTTTTACTTTATTTAGTGCTTCTAATAACTGCTCACCAGTTATTGGTTTGGTCAGATAATCTGTTACACCGATCTTGATCGCTTCTTTTGCATAGTCAAACTCCCCATATCCAGAAAGTATGATGATCTGTATTTTGGGCATTTTTTTCTTAAGATATCACTTAATTCAAGTCCATCCATAAATGGCATCTTGATATCTGTGATCACGATGTCTGGATGTAGTTTTTCGATCATTGGAAGAGCCATCTCACCATCTGGTGCTTCTCCCGCAAATTCAAAACCATTTTCTTCCCATTTTACGTTATTCTTTATACTCTTACGAATGATCTTTTCATCTTCTACTAAAAATACTTTGATCATATTACCTTCCTCTTTTCTAAAATATTATTATACTCTCTTATAGAATTATATTCCAGAAATAAACAAGAATATATCCATACAAATAAAAAGGGGAAGGGGATATTGTATGGATATGATTCTTATTTTTTAATTTCAATCTATATTATTCTGTTTCAAATCGGTATGTTGTCACTGCTTCATACTCTTCGCCTTTTCTTAAGATAACTCTTGGCTTTTTCTCTATATTCATAGAATTAGGCAAGAATTGTGGTTCTAATGCAACACCATCTCTGTTCTCATATGGTTTTCCAAATTTACCATCACTTCCTCCTGCCAGAAAGTTTCCTGCATATAACTGCATGCATGGAAGTGTTGTTGTGATCGTTAATTTTCGTCCACTTTCTTTATCATATAAGACTGCATGATCTTTCTCATCCTTTAACATAAAACAATGATCATAGCCTCCAACGAATCTCAACTGTTCATCATCATCATGAATCCGTTCTCCAATCTCATGAAAACTTTTAAAATCAAATGGTGTATTCTCTACATCCAAAAACTTACCTGTTGGAAGACCATTCTCATCTGCACATGCAATCTGATCTGATTTGATCATCAATTGATGATCATAGATCTTACTGTCTTTTGCTGAAAGATTAAAAAGGAATGATTGGCTATATTGATCAGTGTGTCTTGATCTGACATTGCTTCATATTCCATCTTTAATTCATTTCCAGATAGACGATATACTATCTTTAAATAAAGACTTCCTGGAAATCCTTCTTCCATATCTGGAGAAAGATAGATAAAACGGATTCCATTTTCTAAAATCTCATAGTTAAAAATCTTCTGATTAAATCCATTTATACCTCCATGAATCGTATTCGGTCCGGAATTTACTGCAAGTTTATAGGTCTTTCCATTCAACTGAAACTCTCCATTTGCAATTCTGTTTGCAACACGTCCGATGATACATCCTAAAAATTTATCATCTTTATGACAATCTTCCACATCTTGATATCCAAGAACGACATCTCCATAATTTCCATCTCTGTCTTTTGTGAACACAGATAAAATATGACAACCAAGGTTACTCGTGATCACTTTTATCTCATCATTTTGTAATTCAAATAAGCAGACTCCATTTTGTCTTTTTTCGATCATTTTTACTTTCATCATTTTACAACACTTTCTTTTAATTTTATCTGATATCTTTATTGATCCATTTTCATTATTTGCCTTGGCCATAGTAAGCATTTGCCCCATGTTTTCTGAAGAAATGTTTATCCTGCAGATATTGTGGTGCTGGCTTTGCTTCTGGATTTAAATGCTCGCAACGGTATGCCATCTTTGCGACTTCTTCTAAGACAACGGCATTATGAACTGCCTCGGCTGCATCAGCTCCCCATGTAAATGGTCCATGATTTGTACAAAGCACTCCTGGAACATAAACTGGATTCTTATCTTTAAATGTCTCAATGATCACCAATCCTGTATTCTTCTCATAGGCTTCTTCAATTTCTTCTTTTGTGAGGCTTCTTGCACATGGAATTTCTCCATAGAAGTAATCTGCATGTGTTGTTCCATAGCATGGAATACTTCTCCCCGCCTGTGCCCATGATGTTGCCCATGGGGAATGTGTATGTACAATTCCTCCTAAATCTTTGAATGCTTTATATAATTCAATATGCGTTGGTGTATCAGAAGATGGATTTAAATCTCCTTCCACTCTGTTTCCATCAAGATCCATGACAACCATATCTTCTGGAGAAAGTTTATCATAATCCACACCACTTGGTTTAATAACAAATAAACCACTTTCTCTATCAATTCCACTGACATTTCCCCATGTATATGTGATCAGACCTCTTTTAGGAAGTTCCATATTTGCTTCATAGACTTCTTTTTTTAATTGTTCTAACATTTTTCGTCTCCTTTTTACATGACATCAATTGCAACTCGTTCAAGTGCAAGACCTTTTTGATATTGTTTGATAAATTCATCAAATCCTTCCACATCTTTTTCATCTGGAGCGATCGTTGTACCTTCTTCCCCTGCAAATACTTTGTCAGAAAGATAGGTATCAAGCGTCTCATCTTCTGCTTTATCCAGCATATAGGCTGCAAGGATCGCCATTCCCCATGCACCACCTTCTCCAGCTGTTTTCATAACTGATACTGGTGCATTCACAGCTGCTGCCATGATCTTTTGTCCAACACCTTCTGTTTTGAATAATCCACCATGTCCCAGCATTTTATCAACTTTGACATCTTCTTCTTTCATCAAGATATCAAGCCCCGTCTTCAAAGCTCCAAGTGCTGTGTATAGATGAACTCTCATAAAGTTTGCAAGATTAAAATTACTATCTGGTTTTCTTACAAATAATGGCCTTCCTTCTTCAAATCCTGTGATATGTTCTCCTGAGAAATAGTTGTATGCAAGTAATCCACCACAATCCTTGTCACCTTCTAATGCTTTATTGTAAAGAGTTCCATAAAGCTGATCCATATCTACATCTTCCACACCAAAGTTCTGTGCAAATTCTTTAAATAAGTTGACCCATGCATTCAGATCTGATGTACAGTTATTACAATGTACCATACCCACAAGATCACCTGATGGCGTTGTGACAAGATCGATCTCATCATAAACTTTCTTTAATTCTTTCTCTAAAACGATCATTGCAAAAACACTTGTTCCTGCAGATACATTTCCTGTTTTTCTTGTCACGCTGTTTGTCGCAACCATTCCAGTTCCTGCATCTCCTTCTGGAGGACATAAAGGAATTCCAGCTTCCAGATTACCAGATGGATCTAATAATTTTGCTCCTTCTTCGCTTAAGATACCCGCTTTATCTCCAGCTATTAAAACTTTTGGTAAGATATTTTCTAATTTCCATCCAAATTTTTTATCTTTGATCAGGTCATCAAATGTCTTGATCATCGTCTGGTTATAATCTTTTGTTTCGATATCGATTGGGAACATTCCAGACGCTTCTCCAACACCGAGCACCTTTTCACCTGTTAATTTCCAATGGACATATCCTGCCAGTGTTGTCAGATAATCAATATCTTTTACATGTTCTTCTTCTTTTAAAATTGCCTGATACAGATGTGCGATACTCCATCTTTGAGGAATGTGATAAGAAAATGCTTCCGTTAATTTCTCAGAAGCTTCTTCTGTCATTGTATTTCTCCATGTTCGGAATGGCACTAACAATTCTCCATCTTTATCAAATGCCATATATCCATGCATCATCGCACTAAATCCGATACTTCCAACCTTAGTTAGTGTAATATCATATTTTTCTTTCACGTCGTTTACCAAGTTTTGGTAACTGTCTTGTAGTCCACTCCAGATGTCTTCTAATGTATAAGTCCATATATTATTCTCCAGACGATTTTCCCAGTCATGGACTTCCGGATGCGATCGGATGATGATCTTTGTCGATCAGTACAACTTTGATCCTTGTTGATCCAAATTCGATTCCCAGTGCTGTTTTTCCATCTGCGATCATTTGCTTTGTTTCCATGATACTACCTCCATTTTCTAACGATAAACTACTTCATTCCATCTTAATTCATTCTTTAATATTCTGATATCTGTATTCTCATCAATGACAACACTCTCAATTCCCATAGCCTCTGCCCATGCAACCATCTGATCTACACTAAGATCATAAGAAAATGCTGTATGATGTGCTCCACCAGCTAAGATCCATGCCTCTGCTCCTTTATAAAGATCTGGTTTTGGTGTCCAGAATGCCGTCGCTACTGGAAGCTCTGGCATTGGTTTTTCTGTCTTTTTACAATCCACTTTATTAATGATCAGGCGGAAACGATGTCCAAGATCGATCAAAGAAGTGGCTATTCCTTCTCCTTCTTTTGCTGTAAATACAAGTCTTGCAGGATCTTCACGATCTCCCATAGATAATGGATTTACTTTGATTGAAACAGGACCATCCGCGATCGTTGGGCATACTTCCAACATATGAGCTTCTAAGATACCCTCTTTTCCCGGAACAAAATTATATGTATAATCTTCCATAAATGATGTTCCTTTGGCATCTTTCTTTCCTGCTGTCATAACTTTCATCAGTCGTACCATTGCTGCTGTCTTCCAGTCACCTTCTGCACCAAATCCATAACCTTTTTCCATTAATCTCTGAATCGCAAGTCCTGGAAGCTGTTTTAATCCACCAAGATCGCCAAAATGTGTAACAACTGCCTGATAATCATGGTCTTTTAAGAATTTTTCCAGTCCGATCTCGATTCCTGCCTGTACCTCTACATGTTTCTTAAATTCGATCGGATCTCTGCCCTCTAATAAAAGATTGTATTTTTCATAATATAACTGTGTCAGTGCATCAATATCACCTTTGCTGACTGCATTGACATAATCTACAACTTCATTGACTGGATATGCATCGATCTCCCATCCAAATTTAATCTGTGCTTCGACTTTATCACCTTCTGTAACCGCAACATTTCTCATATTATCCGCAATCCTTACCACACGGATATTTTTACTTTCCACCATTCCGATTGCACTTCTCATCCAAGATGCGATCTTTTCTTTCACTTCTTTTGATTCATAATATCCAACAACAACTTCTCTTGGGATTCCCATTCTTGTTACGATATGTCCAAATTCCCTGTCACCATGTGCTGACTGGTTTTCATTCATAAAATCCATATCAATCGTGTCATATGGGATTTCTTCATTAAACTGTGTGTGAAGATGTAATAATGGTTTCTTAAATGCCTGTAATCCTGCGATCCATGATTTTGCTGGGGAGAATGTGTGCATCCATGTGATGACACCAGCACATTCTTCATCTGCATTTGCTTCTTCAAATGTTCTTCTGATCGAAGTACTATCAATTAATGTCGGTTTCCATACAACTTCAAATGGTAAGATGCCACTTTCATTGAAATTCTGCACAATGATCTGTGCATGTTTTGCCACATGGCTTAAACATTCATCTCCATATAAATCCTGTGATCCTGTTGCAAACCAAAATTTGTAATTTTTTTTAAGTTCCATTTTTTGCCTCCCAGTTTTATATCTATTCTTGATTCCTATTTTTACATGAGTTTCCGATCACCAATTTCGGTTCGATCAAATACTCTGTTTTCATGTCTTTATCTGATCCACCTTGTATCTTTTCTAGCAACAACTGTCCTGCCATCTCGCCAAGTTTTTCCTGTGGATGAGCAATAGTCGTTAAAGACAGTGGATGCTGATGTGCAAGCATTGAATTATCATATCCTGTGATCGACAAGTCTTCTGGAATTGAAACACCAATCTGATGCAATCCTCCAATGATTGAAAATGCGATCTGGTCATTGTAACAGACAACTGCATCCATCTTTCTTTGATCCTTTATCATCTGAACAACCGATGTTACTGGTTTCGTCTGACGATCTTCTGTATGAAACCAGACAACCATATCTGGATCATATTGATATCCTGCTTCCTGAAGTGCCATCACATAACCTTTATGTCGTTCTCTTCCTTGATGATCATCTGCTTTAAAAACTCCTACGATATGTTGATGTCCCATATCGATCAGATATTTTGTAAGCAGATAACCTCCTTTACAGTCGTCCATAAGAATGTGGGGTTTGTCTTTCATCTCCTCATAGACTCCGTGAATAAAAATGTAGGGAATTTCATATTTATCAAGATTCTCATAAAGTTTTGGATGTCTGCATACAATCTCACTTTTACTTGGCTCAATGATCAAGCCATCAATATCTTTTGTAAGAATATCTTCAAGACATGCTGTCTCTCCTCGTCTGCTATTTTCTGTTGTCTTAAAAATAATGCTGTATCCATCTTTGGAAAGGACACTGTTGATCCCCTGGATCAATCTAGGGAATATATAATCAGAAATATAGGTTGTAACCACTGCAATATTCTTTGATTCCTTTTTATGAAGTGCCCGTTCTGTACAAAACGTTCCCTTTCCATGAACTGCAATGATATAACCTTCTTCTTCCAGAATTGACAGCGCCTTACGTACGGTATGGCGGCTAAGATCATATTCCTGTACTAGTTGATTCTCTGACGGCATCTTATCTCCCGGTTGATAGACACCAGATAAAATATCATTCTTCAGTGATTCCTTTAATGTGTGATATTTCATTTCTCCTTTGTTCTTTCCCATGCTTGACATCCTCCTTCCTTATGGTTCTTATTTTAAAACTTGTACGGTCCTCTTTACAAGTTGTTGTTTATGGTCGATATTAACAATATTTTCACTTTATTTCTATGCACTTTTAACAAAAACTATTTTTTCTATCATTCTGCTTTTCCTTTTCTACTATCTCATGCTATACTGACTATCAAGAAGGAGTAACATACGATTGGAGGATTTCATGAAAATTTTGTGTGTAACAAAATGCCCAACTGGAATGGTTCAAACCTATGTTGCGGCAGAGAAACTAGAACAGGCAGGTAAGAAACTTGGCGTTGACCTTTCTGTGGAAACACAGGGAGCTATGGGAATTCAAAATCAGTTTTCCCCTGAACAGATCGATGAAGCTGATTATATTGTGATCGCTGCTGATGTTGCGATCGACGAAGCTTCCCGCTTCGGTAATAAAAAGCTTTATGTCACATCTTTAGAAGATGCCATTGTTCATCCTGAGCAGATTTTAGAATCTCTGACAACCAAGTCATATTCTTATCAGGATGCAGCTGTATCGAATAAGAAGATTCTTGGTTAGAAAAAGCCATCACATTTATGATCTTAATGGTCACTAATGTGATGGTTTTTTTCAAATATATGTGATGATCAGATCAAAATACAATTTGTAAATTACGTTTATTTATGTTAAACTAGAACATATATTCGAAAGGAACTGTTTGATATGGAAATCTCATCAAAAGATTTATCTTTAAATGAAAAATTGAAGATTTTAGCTGATGCAGCAAAATACGATGTCGCCTGTACTTCCAGTGGTTCTTCCCGCCGTGGAAAGAAAGGAATGCTCGGGAATACAGAGGCTGCTGGAATCTGTCATAGTTTTTCTTCGGATGGGCGCTGTGTGTCTTTGCTTAAGATTTTACTTAGCAATGAATGTATTTATGATTGTAAATACTGTATCAACAGATGCACTAATGATGTTGAAAGAGTGACATTTACGCCTGAGGAGGTATGTAAGCTTACTGTTGAGTTTTACAGACGCAATTATATAGAGGGACTTTTCTTAAGCTCCGGTATCATAGAATCGCCCGAGCATACCATGCAGCTTTTATATACCACGCTTTTTCTTTTGAGAAACAAATATCATTTCAATGGGTATATACACATCAAGGGTATACCGGGAGCCTCTTCTGAGGTCCTTGAGATGATTGGATATCTTTGTGATAGGATGAGTGTTAATCTGGAGTTGCCCACAGCGGAAGGGCTTAGGGCAGTTGCTCCGAATAAGGCGCGTAAAAACATTCTTACACCTATGAGATTTATTCAAAATGGTATAAAGGACAGCCGAATGTATCATGGCAATAGCAGTATGAAAAACCGTATGTATATAGATGAGCAGGCATATTATGAGCAGATGGACGAAATAAAAGATAGTACTGCAAGATTATCAGAGTATCACAGAAGCCTTAGGGTTGCTACAGATTGCGGGAAGGCTGATAAGCTTGCACAAAAAAGCTGGGAATCAGGCTTAAGTATCAAAAGACCGGACAGATATTATGTGCCGGCGGGGCAGAGTACACAGATGATTGTGGGAGCAACCGGAGAGAGTGATTATCAGATTATATCTGTAGCAGAAGCAATGTACAACAGGTTTGATATGAAGAGAGTATTTTACTCGGCTTTTGTGAATGTTAATATGGATGAGTCATTACCGGGTATCGGGCAGCCGCCACCGTTAAAGAGAGAGCACAGGCTTTATCAGGCAGATTTTCTTATGAGATTTTATGGCTTTAAGGCAGGAGAGCTTTTGTCGGAGGATAATCAGAACTTTAATGATTATATTGATCCAAAGTGTCAGTGGGCTGTAGGTCATCTGGAGTGTTTTCCGGTTGAGATTATGACGGCGGATTATTATACACTTCTCAGGGTCCCGGGAATAGGCACTAACAGTGTCAGGCGTATTATAAAAGCCAGAAAGCATGCAAAGCTTTCGTTTACAGATTTAAAGAAAATGGGTGTCGTGCTCAAAAGAGCACTGTACTTTATCACCTGTGATGGTCGTATGATGTACAATACAAAGCTTGATGAAAGCTATATTACAAGGCATCTCATATATAACGAAAGGCCGGATACTATGCTTTTAGCTGATAATAAATCATGTACTTATGAGCAGATGAGTATATTTGATTTTATATCTGAATAGACAATATTTTTGTAAAGCTGCAGGGAGAAGGATGCATGGATAATATAATACTTAGATGTGATAATAATATAAATGGGATTTTTACCGCTATATATGATGCTTTTGTATACAAAAATCAAATGCAAAAAGAAAATCACGAAGTATACCGGGACAATATTTCTATTGAGATAGGCATTGGAGGAAACTATACACTTTTTTCAAAGATGATAGATATTGAAACAGATGAGGTAAAGGTCCAAAAGACAATTTTGACAATTCAAAAGAAGCTTGGTTTTAAGATATATGAGACTGTATTTGATGCTTTGTGCCATTATTCTGATAATAGAGCAACAATAGTGCTTGGATTTCTTGTCAGAGCATTTAAGGTGGGACAAAGGATTATGGAGTATATGACCGATAAATATGTTATGGAGGTATTTGAGCTTTCAAGAAAGGTAAATAAAGAGGCTGACAAGATAAGAGGGTTTATTCGTTTTAGTGATAATGGAAACTATCTGCTGGCGCACTTTGAACCAAAATGCGATATGATACCGGTTGTTATGTGGCATTTTGTGGACAGGTATCCCGGGGAAAATTTTGTAATCTATGATGATAGAAGAAGGTATGCAGTGGTCCACCCGAGGCTTAAGGAGTGCTTTTATATCAATGAAAGTGAATTTAAGCAGCTTGAGATAAGTGTGCCGGTGAAGACAGACAGTTTTGAGCAGTTATGGAAGGTGTATTTTGAGCACACTGATATAAGGGAGCGGTTCAATCCACAATGTCAGCGCAATCTTTGTCCAAAGTGGTATAGGAAGAATATGGTGGAATTTACCTGATTTTTGAAAGAAATCAATTGTTGCGGTTACACTGTGGTGTGTGAACAGTAATATAGTGACAGAAATACCAATAAATGATACAATTTATACATGTATACTTAAACATAACGATACTATATCAGGGTGATGCTATGCAGATATCAAATTTGGTAAGTCAATACAACAATTCAGTGGCAAATGGTGAGCCTATGACAGGAGCAAAGGGCGTTGAAAAGCTGGTATCTTCTTTAAATGAAATGTCAAAAGGGATGATATTTGAGGGAACAGTAAGCAGTGTCCGTGGCAATCAGGTTAAGCTTGCCTTGTCAAATGGTCAGCAGATTTTGGCAAGGCTGGCAGGAAAGTTTTCATTTGAACAGGGACAGTCTGTGTTTTTTCAGGTGAAAAATAATGATGGAGGCACTATAGAAATAAAACCATATACAGTTGATGGCGAGGGAGCCAACCTCACACTTATGGATGCGCTAAAGGCTGCAGGTCTGTCGGTAGATGGCATAAATTTGTCGATGGTGAACAAGATGATGGAAGAGCATATGCCAATTGATAAGACAAGCCTTAATCAGATGTATCAGCTTGTGCAGGATAATAAGGATATTAATGTGACTACACTTGTTGAGTTAAAGAGGCTTGGAATTGAAATTAATCAGGTAAATGCAGCTCAGTTTGAAAATTATGCTAATGACAAACAGGCTATTACAATTGCTATGGATAGTTTGATGGATGAACTGCCGAATGCTCTTTCAGCCGAAGATTTATCAATGTATAAGCTTGTAACCCAGGCGAGGGATATTTTAAATATTGTTACAGAAGGGCTGCCGGAAGAGGCATTTATATCAAGTGAAGCTTCTGATATGTCACAGTATGAGGCAATAATGCGTGATAATCAATCGGCACCTGTAGTAAAAAAACACTTTAATATTGCTGAATTATTTGAATCATTAAACAGTGTTTCCGGTGAATCACAGGACATTCACACAACGCAGAAAATAAACAATGCTCCGGCAACAGATACCATCCTTTTACAGGAGAATGAAACAAAATCAAATACTATTGGATTTCTTTTATCGGATAAGCAGATAGAAGAGCTTAATGAACAGGTCAGGATGCTGCTTCCGAATTTACAGGAAAACAATATTTCTTTGTATTCAGAGGATAGCAGTGTCGTAGGAATACTTAACGATATAAAAAGTATGTTGGAAAATACACCGGCAAATGCCGATACACTGAGACATTTGTTTTCAGGAGAAGCCTTTAAGCTTATGTTGAAGGAGGCTTTAGAACAGCAATGGATGATTAAACCGGGAGATTTAGAGAAGAATCCTAAGAAGCTTGATGGCTTGTACGACAAAATTGAAAAACAGATAACAAATATGGAAATTATTTTGAAAACATCAGGAGTGGTGAATCCTAAAGCAGAGGCACTGGCAGATAATATCCGTGGAAATATTGAATTTATGAATCAGATAAACGAGGCATATACATATGTGCAGGTTCCATTGAAGATGAATGAAAAAAACGCCAGCGGACAGTTGTATGTGTATACAAATAAGAAAAGTATGTCCAATCCGGACAAAGAATTATCAGCATTTTTACATTTGGATTTAGAACATCTCGGTGGGACAGATGTGTCAATTAAAATGCTTCATAGGAAGGTTACAACTAATTTCTATTTGGATAGTGATGAGTCATATGCACTGGTAAAGCAATTTCTGCCGGTGTTGGAAAAGAGATTACAGGATAAGGGCTATAATTGTGAATTGAATGTAAATAGTGGTTTGAAACAGATGAATTTTGTCGCTGGATTTCTGAAAAAGGATTTGCCACCTACAGGTCAGGTGCATAGATATTCCTTTGACATTAGGGCGTAGCAGTGTATAAGATAATTTACGAATAGTCACAGATGATTAAAACTTACTTCAGAAGGACAGGTGAGTTGTATGCATGGCGAAAATGATAATCGCAACAATAATGGAATAGACATAGGCAAAACAGCCGTAGCTATAGAGTATGTGCCGGGAGAAGCAGCACCTAAAATACTAGCTACAGGCAAGGGAGTTATTGCTGACAAAATTATTGAGAGGGCAAAGGAAAGCAATGTGCCTACATATAAGGACGATAAGCTTGCTGATACACTGTCTAGGCTTAAAATAGGTGATATGATACCAACGGAGTTGTATGAGGTTGTTGCAGAGATACTTGTTTTTGTTAATGATCTGGATAAGCTTAAGGCAAAAATTGACCAAAGATAGTGTGTAGGTTATATGATATGTGAGGCAGTTATGAATAAAAGAAGTGTTGGAAGTATATATGAGCAGCTTGCAGTTGAGCAGTTAATAAATATGGGATATAGTGTACTTGCCTGCAATTACAGAAACCGTTTTGGAGAGATAGATATAATAGCAAAGGATGGAGATACAATATGTTTTTGTGAGGTGAAATATCGTAGAGATAACGGCTGCGGCAGGGCTCTTGAAGCAGTTGGTTATAGCAAGCAGAAAAAAATCATATCAGTTGCAAGGTATTATCTTATGAAACATGGTTTGGATGAGTGGACACCATGCAGATTTGATGTGATAGCAGTGGATGATGACGAGGTTACTGTGTTGAAGAATGCATTTGAGGGAAGTCAATAACTATTGGCTTGGCAGTTACGGACAGGTATTACACAACCGCATATTTCTGTACTTAATAGTTACGAAGTAACTATAAATATCAATTATAAACAGCAATAGTTATCGGTAAAATATAGTTTCATAGATATAAATATGAAGACAGACATTGATAAGAATATAAAGATTGAAAAGAATATAAAGAAGGAAAAGGATATAAAGATGGATAAGAATATGCAGGCTGAAAACATACACAAAAATGTTGATGAAATTACTATAAATGATTTTGTTGCAAAGAATGATAAAGATGTTCTGGAATTAAAAAAGCACGTCCTTTCAAGCGGAAGTGTTGTTCCTTTGTTACATTTTAAGAAGCTAAATGAGCTTTCTATGATAGAGCATTGCTTTACAACACGTCTTGGTGGCATCAGTACAGGAATGTTTGATAGCTTAAATTTAAGCTTTACACGTGGAGATGACGAGGAAAAGGTCTTAGAAAACTATAAAAGAGTGGCGGAGGCAATCGGAGCAGAGGCAGGGCAGATTGTTACGACAGACCAGACACATACTACCAATGTTTTGAGAGTTGGAAAAAAGCAGTGTGGCATCGGGGTGACAAGAAAGAGACCATATACAGATGTGGACGGACTTATCACGAATGAGCCAAATGTTGTGCTTGCCACATTTTATGCTGATTGTGTACCGCTTTATTTTGTTGATCCGGTACATAGGGCAATAGGGCTTAGCCATTCGGGCTGGAGAGGTACTGTAAATCGCATGGGAAAACAGACACTTATTGCTATGAACAGGGAGTTTGGTACCGAGGCACATGATGTTATAGCTGCGATAGGACCTTCAATATGTCAGGACTGCTATGAGATAAGTCAGGATGTTGCAGAGCATTTTGTGGATGAGTTTGCGACAACAGACGATCCTCATGCGAGTGATATTCTGCTCTATAAGGGAGACGGCAAATATCAGCTTAATCTTTGGGAATGTAACAGGAGAGTGCTTGTGGAGGCAGGAGTACAGGAAGACAATATTGCCATAAGCAATATATGCACTTGTTGTAATCCCTCTCTTTTATTTTCGCATAGAGCAAGTCATGGAAAGCGTGGAAATCTTGGAGCTTTTATGTTTCTTAAGTAATTTTCGCACAATCTATTAAGGAAATAATAAGAAATGCCTAAAGCTATATGTGTTAAAATAGGTGTATCACGTTGGATAGTACACTGTGCGGGAACTGATGCTGCCAGACAGTTTTTGGTTCTTTGAGTTAATATAAAAGTCACAGCGGTACTGGCGTATATGAACAGGGGAGAACGATATGCAGTTAAATTATCGAGATTCAAAGCCTATTTATGAACAAATTAAGGAAGGCATCAGACGAATGATTGTTATGAATGTTATTAAGCAGGACGAAAAGCTACCGTCTGTACGTGTGCTTGCCTGCAAGTATGCAATCAATCCTAACACTATCGCAAAAGCATACAGGGAACTTGAGGAGGAAGGCTATCTTTATACTAAAAGTGGTAAAGGAACCTTTGTTGCTGATGCTAAGACAGCCAGGCAGAGTATGACAAGGAATTTGAAAATACTATTTGACCAGGTGGTGACAGAGTTATTTGTGCTTGAAACACCTGTTGAGGAATTGAGAACAAGAATGGATGATGCGAAAGAACAGCTGAGCATGGAAGATGACTTAGTCAGATTTGTAACACAAGATATGCAGACAGAAGATGTTGTGACAGAGGGTAATGATGATACAGATAAATAATTTAGTGAAAAAATTTGACGATTTTACGGCACTTGATGGTGTGAATATGAACGTGGAAAAAGGAGCTGTCTATGGGCTTGTAGGCCCAAACGGAGCCGGCAAATCTACACTTATCAGACATATTACAGGCGTAATGAGACAGGATGCAGGGGAAGTGTTTATTGATGGTGAGCCTGTATATGAAAATGCAAGGATTAAAGGACATATGGCTTACATTCCGGATGATATGTTTTATTTTTTGCAATCTGATACAATTAATATGATGCATTATTATAAGGGAATGTATCCAAATTTTGATGAGAAGCAGTTTTACAGGATGCAGGAGTTTTTCCCATCTATAGATGTTAAAAGAAATATCAGAAAGCTTTCAAAGGGCATGCAGAAGCAGGTTGCATTCTGGCTTGCGCTGTGCTGTAAACCAAAGCTTATTGTACTCGATGAGCCTGTTGATGGGCTTGATCCTGTCATGAGAAGACAGATATGGTCTATCATGCTTGATGATGTGGCTGCAAATAATACTACAGTGGTTGTATCGTCTCATAACCTGCGCGAGCTGGAGGATGTGTGTGATCATGTAGGTATTCTCAATAAGGGAAAGATTATGATAGAGCGCTCTCTTACAGAGCTGCAGGGTAATATTTCAAAGATTCAGATTGCATGTCCATATGGCATGCCTAAGATACCGCAGGATTTTAAAGTACTTCATATGTCAAATATAGGAAGAGTATACACAGTTATTGTGCGTGGAGAGCCTGAGGCTGTTGTAAAGGCTATTACAGATGGCAAGGACAGTCCGCAGGTAGTGGATGTACTGCCTCTTACTCTGGAGGAAATATTTATCTATGAGATGGGAGGAGAGGACTATGAAGTCAAAGATATCATTTATTAATAGAACAATGCTGCAAAAGAATGTAAAGCTTTACTGGCCAATCTGGACACTGTATACAATAGTGCTATTACTCAACGGTCCGTTTTCCATGTGGAGCAGATTTAAGAATGCAGAGTTTATTTAATGGCAAAAACTGGCATAAGTATATGCTTGATATAATATCCCCGGCTATCAGCATGGAGGCGGATATGATTTTATTTTTGTCATGGCATTGGTTACAGGCATGGCAATGTTCAGTTACCTGTATAATTCGAGAGCTTGTAATATGATTCACTCTATGCCTGTGACAAGACGTCAGCTTTTTTCGACTAATGTGTTGACAGGTCTGCTGTTTATGTGGATTCCGCAGATAATTAAGTACTTTATGTCGTTTGTTATATGTATATCATATGGAAATACTAAGGTGGTACATATTGGAATCAATCTGCTTGCTGCAATGGGAATATCATTTTTTATGTACAGCCTGGTGTGTCTGTGCGCAATGATTACAGGACAGCTGGTTTCTGTAGCGGTGATGTATGCGGTTGTCAATCTGCTGTATGGAGGAGCGGTTATTGCCATTGCCAATGTGCTCACATATGTATCGTACGGGCTTCCATATATGGAATTTGTAAGGAAAATAAGTGTTACGTGGTTTGCACCCATGTTACAGCTTCTCAATCGGGTAGGCTTTCATCCGACCATGAAGAAAGCAGGAGATGATTATTACTGTATTAAATATACTTTCAGAGGCACAAACACTATCGTAGTCTATGTCATCGCGGCGGCAGTTATATACTTTATTTCTTATAAGATTTATAAGCATAGAAATTTGGAAAATGCAGGAAGTTTTATTGCCATTCCAAAACTTAAGCCGGTTTTCAGATGGGTGCTTGGCTGTCTGGGAGGACTGATTTTATCTACTGTCACAGCGTCGCTTTTGCTTGGACTTAGAATCAGCATTGGTGTTCCTGCGATTATGATGCTTGCAGTGGTGCTTGGAATCATAGCCTTCTTACTTTTAGAGATGATTATAAAGAAGAATTTTAAAATTTTTTCTAAAGCACTATTTAAGGAAATCATTGCTTTTGGTGGGTTTGTTATAGTTGTATTTGGAGGTATAACAGTTTACGGAAATGTGCAGGAAAATTATATACCGAAGCTTGCTGATATTGATTCTGCCAGTATAGCCATAGATTTTGATATCAACCTGGAGGGAAAGGATGTTGAAAAGATTTTAGAGACTCAAAAGATACTTATGGCGCAGAAAAAGGATTATTTTAAAAAGAGATATGATGATTCCGGGTATATTACAATCTCATATACATTAAAAAATGGAGAAAAGGTCAACCGTGTATATCATACAACGGATGATTTTAATCCACATAAGCAGTGTAAGGCGATTATGGCGGAGGAAAATAAACCACAGAATATTATTAATGCTATAATGCAGTGTGATACGACAGATATTACCTTTATCAATGGCTCGGCAGAGCAGTATAATGATAAATATGTAGATGTGCTGAATGAGCGCTTTAACGGAAAAGTTGCTGCGGATATTTTTGATGCTGTAAAGAAGGATGTTGAGGCCGGTGTGATGCAGGAATATAATTTGCAGAGAATGCTTGACGGAGTGGATAAGGATACCAGCTATATGTACAATCTTATGCTGAATTTTACAGTGCCAAAGGGCAACAGGGTTGGAAAAAGCTGGAATGTCGATGGCTTCACATGGTATGAGGAGCTGTTGGATATACTGGGGGTAACAAAGGAGTATTCTGATTTTGGGGATGCCCGTTCCGATGGTATTGAAACGTATTCGGTCAACATTAGTTTTGGCGAAAACTGTACTAATCTGATAGCTGTTCTTAAAGAAAATGGATTAATTTCATCAAAAGAACCACTTTTGACATATGAATAGTTGTCTCTGTAAATGGTATTGTGATATAATTACTCTGTTATAGATGTTTTGTTTATTATTTTATCGTTATTCTGAATAGTTACAATTAGTCTATAATCTAATATGAATTTAGAACAGGAGAGTATATGAGCAGACCAGTAGTGGCCATCGTAGGCCGTCCAAATGTTGGAAAATCTACTCTCTTCAATGCGCTTGCAGGAGAGAGGATATCTATAGTAAAGGACACTCCGGGTGTCACAAGAGACAGAATCTATGCAGATGTATCATGGCTTGATTATAATTTTACCATGATTGATACAGGTGGTATTGAGCCGGAATCCGGAGACGTGATACTGTCACAGATGAGAGAGCAGGCACAGATTGCCATCGACACAGCAGATGTTATTATTTTTATTACAGATGTGAAGCAGGGACTTGTTGATTCCGATTCAAAGGTGGCGGATATGCTTCGTCGTTCACACAAGCCGGTTGTATTAGTTGTCAATAAGGTGGACAGCTTTGAAAAGTATATGACTGATGTGTATGAGTTTTATAACTTAGGAATCGGTGATCCACATCCTATATCTGCAGCTTCGATGCTCGGACTCGGAGATATGCTTGATGAGGTTGTAAAGCATTTTCCGGATTCATCTAAGCAGGACGATGAGGATGACAGACCGAGAGTTGCTATAGTAGGTAAGCCTAATGTAGGTAAGTCATCACTTATCAACAAGCTTGCCCGTGAGGACAGGGTAATAGTGTCAGATATAGCAGGCACCACAAGAGATGCTATCGATACAGCCATAAAATATGATGGTAAGGAGTATATATTTATCGATACAGCCGGTCTCAGGCGCAAGAATAAGATAAAAGAGGATATAGAGCGATACAGTATTATACGTGCAGTTTCCGCAGTTGAGAGAGCTGATGTTGTCATTGTAGTGATAGATGCTACAGAGGGAGTTACTGAGCAGGATGCTAAAATTGCGGGTATTGCACACGAAAGAGGCAAGGGAATTATCATTGCTGTCAATAAATGGGATGCCATTGAAAAGGATAATAATACCGTAAAGCAGCACACAGAGAAAATCCGACAGATATTAAGTTTTATACCATATGCAGAGATACTGTTTATTTCGGCAAAATCAGGTCAGAGACTCAACAAGATATTTGAGCTCATCGATGTTGTTATAGAAAATAACTCAATGCGTGTTGCAACAGGAGTGCTAAATGAGATCGTTACGGAGGCAGTTGCCATGCAGCAGCCGCCTACAGACAAGGGCAAGAGACTTAAGATATACTATGTGACTCAGGTTTCGGTTAAGCCGCCTACCTTTGTAATCTTTGTAAACGACAAGAATCTTATGCATTTCTCATATACCAGATATCTCGAGAACAGAATCAGGGATACATTTGGTTTCAGGGGAACTGCACTTAAGTTTATTACAAGAGAACGAAAGGAAAATGAGTAAAATGATACTGGCTAGGATTTTAGCATTGGTCGTAGGGTATTTCTTTGGAACCTTTCAGACCGGATATTTTTATGGTAAGGCACATGGAATAGATGTAAGAGAGCATGGAAGCGGTAATTCAGGCACCACCAATACGCTTCGGACACTTGGATGGAAGGCCGGTGCAGTTACCTTCTTTGGTGATTTGTTCAAGGCAATCATAGCGGTTTTGATATTTTATTTCATATATAGAAATACATATCCACAGGCTGTTAAATGCATAGAGCTGTATGCAGGCTTTGGAGCGGTGCTTGGACACAATTTTCCATTCTTTCTCAATTTCAAGGGAGGAAAGGGAATAGCATGTACATCAGGTGTGATACTTGCTGTATGTCCGATTGCGGCTCCGATATGTCTGGTATTGTTTATTCTTGCTGTAGCCATAACAAGATATGTCTCGCTTGGTTCTATACTGGTCGTTATATCGTTTCTGATTCAGGCAATTGTGTTTAACCATATGGGGCTGCTTGGAGTAAGTGGCAATTATGCGGTCGAGTTTGATATACTTGCTGCTTGTTTTACGGCGATGGCTATCTGGCGACACAGAGCCAATATCAAGAGACTTTTAAGTGGAACTGAAAATAAATTTGGTCAGAAGGCAAAGTAATAATAGTTTTTGATTATAATAATTATATAAAATACGAGGCATAGAAAATGAGTAGAGTAGGTATTATAGGTGCAGGAAGCTGGGGAACAGCACTATCCCTGGTGCTTGCAAATAACGGACATTCTGTTGAAATATGGTCAATCGTTGAGAGCGAGATTGAGATGCTTAAAGAAAAGCATGAGCATATTGATAAGCTTCCTGGAGTAAAGCTTCCGGATAGCATTACCTTTACAACAGATATAGAGGAAACAATCAAAAATAACGATATACTTGTACTTGCGGTACCTTCTGTATTCACCAGAAGCACAGCAGTAAAAATGGCTCCGTTTGTGAAGGAAGGACAGATAATTGTCTGTGTGGCAAAGGGAATTGAAGAAAACACTCTTATGACCATATCTGATGTGGTAGAGAGTGAGATACCTTGCGCTGATGTAGCTGTAATGTGTGGACCTTCACATGCAGAGGAGGTCGGACAGCTGCTTCCTACGACTGTTGTTGCAGGAGCAAGGACACAGAAGACCGCTGAGATAGTACAGGATCTTTTTATGAATGAAGTATTTCGTGTGTATACCAGTCCTGATGTGCTTGGAATGGAGCTTGGAGGCTCCCTCAAGAATGTCATAGCACTTGCAGCAGGCATGGCAGACGGACTTGGCTATGGAGATAATACAAAGGCAGCGCTTATTACCAGAGGAATTGCAGAAATATCTGTGCTTGCGATTGAGATGGGAGCAAAGGCGGAGACACTTTTTGGACTGACAGGTATCGGAGACCTTATTGTTACATGTGAGAGTCGTCACAGCCGTAATAGAAAGGCCGGAATGCTCATAGGTCAGGGCTACACAATGGATGAAGCAACAAAAGAAGTCAAGATGGTTGTAGAGGGCATCTATTCAGCAAAGGCTGCACTTGCCCTTGCAGAAAAATATGATGTAAGGATGCCGATTATCGAGGAAGTAAACAGAGTGCTTTTTGAGGATAAGCCGGCAAAGGAGGCTGTCTCAGAGCTTATGCTTCGTGACAGGAAGATTGAGCACTCAAGTCTGGAGTGGAAATAATTAGTTAACAGGTTGGGTAATAAATGGCTATAGACGGTCATATATAAAATTACATCAGGGGAAATTATAAAATGAAAATAAATATAAAAAAATTGACAACCACAGCCAAAATCCCTACAAGGGGAAGTGAATATGCAGCAGGCTATGATTTATATGCCGACATTACTAAGGATCTTGTCATTGAGCCACACGAGACAGCAAAGATAGGCACGGGGCTTTCGATAGAGATTCCTGACGGATATTTTGGGGCAGTTTTTGCCAGAAGTGGCTTAGCTGCAAAGCAGGCACTTCGCCCGGCAAACTGCGTGGGTGTGTGTGACAGTGATTACAGGGGAGAGTATATTGTGGCTCTTCACAATGATGGAACGCAGGCACGCACTATTAATCCCGGAGATCGCATAGCGCAGCTTGTGGTCATGCCATATCTGGCTGTTGAGTTTAATGAGGTGTCAGAGCTTTCTGATACGAAGCGTGGTGCCGGTGGATTCGGTTCTACAGGAGCTAATTAATCACAAATGAGTTACAATTAAAACTAATCTTTACTTAAAAAGGGGGACTTATCATGGAAAATCGTATTGTAAAATTTAAATCAAAGGAGAGTGCAGGCTTAAACTTACACGCTATACCGGGACATTTCGCTACAAGTCATTCGCATATTAATTATTATGTAGATGTGACAAGCATCAAGACCCGTGTGTCCGAGGCAAAGGAAGCTGCAAAGGCTCTTTACACCAAGGTACCGCATCATTCATATATAGATACAATCGTATGTATGGATGGAACAGAAATGATTGGTGCATTTTTAAGCCAGGAGATTGAGCGAAACGGACTTATGTCTGTGAATAAGCACGAGACAATTTACGTTGTATCGCCTGAGATTAACAACGGACAGATGCTTTTCAGGGATAACAATAAGGGCGCTATAGATGGCAAGCATGTTGTACTTCTTCTGGCAACTACCACGACAGGTGAGACGATCAGAAGAGCGATGGAGTGTATCAACTATTATGGCGGTATGGTCACATGTATTGCGTCCATATTCTCAACCATCGATGAGGTCAATGGAGTAAAGATTGATAAGCTGTTTGATGACGATGATGTGGTAAACTACCAGACATATCCTGTTACAGAGTGTCCATTCTGCAAGAAGGGGCTGCCGATTGAGGCTATGGTCAATGGCTTTGGATATTCTAAGCTGTAATTAGTACGTTTATTGCAGTAATTACCTTGTAATTGTTTCGATATCAGACTGTGTTTCGTCATAATGACAACAACACGTTAAATTATTTGGCGGATTGACTATAGCCAATTGACGATATGTTTTGTATTATAAAGATACAAAGAAACAAGGTAACAGACAGTCAAGGCACTGAACAGTTACATATATGTACATAATACTTAGGAGGTATTTTTAAAATGGCAAGTTTATCATTAAAGAACGTTTGCAAAGTTTATCCAAACGGATTTGAGGCAGTTAAGGATTTCAACCTTGAAGTAGAAGATAAAGAGTTCATCATCTTCGTAGGACCTTCAGGATGTGGAAAATCAACAACACTTCGTATGATCGCAGGTCTTGAGGAGATTTCTTCAGGAGAGCTTATCATCGACGGAAAGGTTATGAATGACGTAGAGCCAAAGGATCGTGATATCGCAATGGTATTCCAGAACTACGCTCTTTACCCACATATGACAGTATTTGACAACATGGCATTTGGACTTAAGCTTAGAAAAGTTCCAAAGGATGAGATTAAGGCAAAAGTTGAGGAGGCAGCAAGAATCCTTGACCTTGAGAAATTATTAGACCGTAAGCCAAAGGCTCTTTCAGGTGGACAGAGACAGCGAGTTGCCATGGGTCGTGCAATCGTTCGTAATCCTAAGGTATTCCTTATGGATGAGCCTTTATCAAACCTTGATGCAAAGCTTCGTGTACAGATGAGATCTGAGATTTCTTCATTACATAACAGATTAGGTGCAACAATCATCTACGTTACACATGATCAGACAGAGGCTATGACACTTGGAACAAGAATCGTTGTTCTTAAAGATGGTGTTATCATGCAGGTAGACAGCCCACAGAAGCTTTACAATCAGCCAAACAACCTGTTCGTTGCAGGATTCATTGGATCACCACAGATGAACTTTGTAGATGCTCAGTGTGTTGTTGAGGGAGCAAAGGCATTCCTTAAATTCGATAAATACCAGGTTGAGCTTCCAGAGGCAAAGGCTAAGAAGCTTATCGATGGCGGTTATGCAGGAAAGAACGTAGTATTCGGTATCAGACCTGAGGATATCTACGATTCAGCAGAGCATCTTGATAAATTTGCTACATGCAAGATTGATTCAGATGTTACAGGATATGAGTTACTTGGTGCAGAGGTATTATTATACTTCACAGTTGCAGGCGCAAATATGTCAGCAAGAGTTGATTCAGATACAACAGCTCGTTACGGTGATCACATTGAGCTTGCATTTGATCCACACAAGATTCATGTATTTGATAAAGAAACTGAATTGACAATTACCAACTAGTTCGTTAAAATTAAATAGTTGTAAATTGACAGACCGGGTGTATAATTTACACCCGGTTTTCTTTTGCGAATGTATGTGAGGTTCTGAAAAGTTAAGTTACGGTGTTAAATTATAGCAAGGTTACAGCTTATGACTTGTAGAGACTTTTTACTTGTCTGCGTCAGAACAGTAATGAGAGGATAGGAATATGATTACGAATCAGAAACTGAAAAAATCACTTGAGGAAATAAAAAATATTACTTCGTTTGATGCGATTTTATACTCAGCCAAGGGAAAGCATCTGACAGGTACGGTGGAAGAGCCGGAACATAGCGACATTTTTGTGAAGGAGTTTATAGTATCCGAAGAGGATGTTAGGGAAAAAAATGATGCAGTAGCATTTGCGGTTGAAATTGATTCAGAGCTTGAGTATGTGCTTGTAATGTTCTGTCAGTATACGAGTGAGAATCTTGTAATAGGCAGGATGGCAGTTTGTCAGCTTCGTACACTTGTGCTTGGTGAGTCAGAGCGATATGACAGAAATAATTTTATTCAGAATATTCTTCTTGGCAATATGCTTGGTTCTGATATAATAAACCGTGCCAAGAAATTACATATAGAAAACAGAAAACGAGTAGTATATGTTATAGATACCGGAAAGAACTGCAATGAGATAGCTGTTGAGCTTGTAAAGAATCTGGCTGATATCAGAAGCGGTGATTTTGTGGTGGCGATGGATGAACATAATGTAGTGCTGGTAAAGGATGTTGAGGACATAGATCAGGCTAAGCTTCAGGAAAAGCTTTCATCTATTGCAGGAAGTCTGGTTGACAATCTGCTTGCAGAGGCTATGATTAAGGTACGGGTGGGCTATGGCAATCCGACGGATGTTCTTCCAAAGATTGCAGAGTCTTATCAGGAGGCAAAAATGGCGCTTGAGGTTGGCAGGCTGTTTTATGTGGAAAAGGAAATTATGGCATATGACAGGCTGGGCATAGGAAGACTTATTTATCAGCTTCCAATGAGCCTGTGTGAGATGTTTATCCGTGAGGTTTTTGGTGACGAGGTGCCACAGATACTTGATGATGAGGAGGCAATGTCTACAATCTCCAAGTTCTTCGAGAACAATCTGAACATTTCAGAGACTGCAAGACAGCTTTATGTGCATAGAAATACGCTTGTTTACAGACTTGAGCGTATTGAGAAGGCGATAGGGCTTGATATAAGAACCTTTGATGATGCTATGATATTCAAAATAGCTACGATGGTGTTAGCACATATCAAGGATAGCAGGCAGGGCAGATAATATAATTATTACGCAATTTAAAGAAGTAGGAGACAAGTATGGCCAAGAAGCAAACATACGATGAGAAGAGCATAGCAATTTTAGAAGGACTTGAGGCAGTCAGAAAAAGACCGGGTATGTATATAGGAAGTGTCACAACCAAGGGACTAAACCATCTGATATATGAGATTGTGGACAACTCCGTAGATGAGCATTTGGCAGGTGCCTGTGATACCATAAGGGTAACTCTTGAGAAAAACGGTTCGTGTACGGTGGAGGATAACGGACGTGGAATACCTGTAGGTATGCATGCAAAGGGCGTTTCTGCGGCACGAGTTGTATTTTCTACACTGCACGCCGGAGGAAAATTCGACAATTCTGTATACAAGACCAGTGGAGGTCTGCACGGAGTTGGTTCGTCGGTTGTAAATGCACTATCCACATATATGGATGTGGAGATAAGCAGAGATGGCTTTATCCACCATGACAGATATGAAAAGGGTGTTCCTGTTGTGGAGCTTGAAAATGGCCTGCTTCCTACTATAGGTAAAACCAAAAAGACAGGAACAAGGATTAATTTCCTGCCTGACCCGGAGATTTTTGAGAAGACTAGATTCAAGGAAGAGGACGTAAAGAACAGACTTAAGGAGACTGCGTATCTCAATCCGAAGCTTACAATCATATACGAGGACAAACGAGGCGATGAGACAGAGCATATCGAGTATCATGAGCCTGAGGGTATTATCGGTTTTGTAAAGGATTTAAATAAAAATATAGAAAAGCTGCATGATGTCATTTACTTTACAGGAGAGAGTGAGAATATAAAGATTGAGGTGGCTTTTCAGTATACAAGCGAGTTCCATGAGAATATTCTTGGTTTTTGCAACAATATATACAATTCTGAGGGTGGAGCACATATCACAGGCTTTAAGACAGCCTTTACAGGTATTATAAACTCATATGCCAGAGAGCTTGGTATATTAAAGGACAAGGATGCGAATTTCAACGGAGCAGATGTCAGAAACGGCATGACTGCTGTAGTGTCAGTAAAGCATCCTGACCCTAGATTCGAGGGTCAGACAAAGACAAAGCTTGACAATCAGGATGCAAACCGTGCTACTGCCAAGGTGACAAATGATGAGGTACCGCTTTATTTTGACAAGAATCTTGAGGTCTTAAAGACGGTAATATCATGTGCTGAGAAGGCCGCAAAGATTAGAAAAGCTGAGGAGAAGGCAAAGACCAATCTGCTCACAAAGCAGAAGTTTTCCTTTGATTCAAACGGAAAGCTTGCAAACTGTGAGAGCAGGGATGCTTCTAAGTGCGAGATTTTCATAGTCGAGGGAGATTCGGCCGGAGGCTCGGCAAAGATGGCAAGAAACCGTATGTTTCAGGCAATCATGCCGATTCGAGGCAAGATTTTGAATGTTGAAAAGGCAAGTATTGATAAGGTACTGGCAAACGCTGAAATAAAGACAATGATAAATGCGTTTGGCTGCGGATTTTCGGAAGGGTATGGAAATGATTTTGATATAACAAAGCTTCGCTATGACAAAATCATCATTATGGCCGATGCCGATGTGGACGGAGCTCATATCTCCACACTGCTTTTGACTCTGTTCTTCAGGTTTATGCCTGAGCTTATTTTAGAGGGACATGTATATGTTGCCATGCCTCCGCTTTACAAGGCTATTCCGTCAAAGGGCGAGGAAAAATATTTGTATGACGATGCGGAGCTTGACAAGTACAGAAAGACACATACAGGCAAGTTTACGTTGCAAAGATATAAGGGTCTTGGAGAGATGGATGCGGATCAGCTCTGGGATACCACACTAAATCCCGCAACAAGGATGTTAAAGCGTATTGAAATAGAGGATGGGCGCCTGGCAAATGATGTGACATCACTGCTTATGGGTAGTGATGTGCCACCGAGAAAAGAGTTCATATACGAGCATGCGCATGACGCGGAGCTGGATGTGTAAGCATGGCGCTTCTGCTTTTGGTTCTCAGTGGTTCTGAATAGTTAAGCAGTATTTATAATCGGAGAAAGACATGGATAGAAATATAGATAACAATGTAGACAACAATATAATTCAGACCGAATATTCGGAGCTGATGCAGAAATCATATATTGACTATGCGATGAGTGTCATTATAGCAAGAGCCCTGCCGGATGTGCGCGATGGGCTTAAGCCTGTACAAAGGCGTACACTTTATGATATGCATGAGCTGGGCATCAGGTACGACAAGCCATACCGAAAGAGTGCGCGTATAGTCGGTGATACAATGGGTAAATATCATCCACATGGCGATTCATCAATCTATGATGCGATGGTTGTTTTGGCACAGGATTTCAAAAAGGGTATGCCGCTTATCGATGGACACGGTAATTTTGGTTCAATCGAAGGAGACGGAGCCGCTGCCATGCGTTATACTGAGGCAAGACTTCAAAAAATCACACAGGAAGCATATCTTGCTGATCTAGACAAAAATGTGGTTGATTTCATTCCAAACTACGATGAGACAGAAAAAGAGCCAGAGGTGCTTCCGGTCAAGGTGCCGAACCTTTTGATAAATGGAGCTGAGGGTATAGCAGTCGGCATGGCTACAAGCATTCCGCCACACAATTTTGGCGAGGTGGTGGACGGTGTGATTGCTTATATGAAAAATCCTGATATCACCACAGCCGAGATGATGCAGTATATAAAGGGACCTGATTTCCCGACAGGAGGCATTGTTGCAAATCAGGATGATCTTGTAGCAATATATGAGACCGGACAGGGAAAGATAAAAATCCGTGGAAGAATCGAAATAGAGAAGGGTAAGGCAGGAAAGGACAAGCTTGTCATTACGGAAATCCCATACACAATGATTGGTGCCAATATAGGAAAATTCTTAAATGATGTCTATTCACTTGTCGAGTCAAAGGCGACAACGGATATTGTGGATATAACCAACCAGTCATCGAAAGAGGGAATAAGAATTGTCTTAGAGCTTAAAAAATGTGCTGATGTTGAGGCACTTAAGAACCTTTTGTATAAAAAGACAAAGCTGGAGGACACTTTCGGTGTAAATATGCTGGCTGTCGCAAATGGAAGACCTGAGACGCTTGGTCTTGTACCCATCATAAGGCATCATGTCAATTTCCAGTATGAGATTGCAAAAAGAAAGTATGAGACACTTCTTGCAAAGGAGCAGGAGAAAGAAGAAATACAGCAGGGACTCATAAAGGCCTGTAACGTGATAGATCTGATTATTGAAATATTAAGAGGAAGCCGTGACCAGAAAATGGCAAAGGCATGTCTCATAAACGGAGAGACAGAGGGGATTAAATTCAAGTCAAAGGCTTCAGAAGCCATGGCAGCCCAGCTTTGCTTTACTGAGCGTCAGGCAGCTGCTATCCTTGAAATGCGTCTGTACAAGCTGATTGGACTCGAAATTGAGGCTCTGATTAAGGAGCACGAGGAGACCAGGGCAAAGATTGCAGAGTACAGCGATATTTTAGAGCATCGCTCATCCATGGCAAAGGTCATTATGAAGGAGCTTAAAGCGTTCCGCAAGGAGTATGCAAGGGACAGACGCACGGAGCTTGACAATCTCGAGGAAGCTGTTGTGGTCAAAAAAGAGCTTGAGGTATCGGATGTAGTGCTGCTTATGGATCGTTTCGGCTATGTGAAGACAGTAGATACTTCAACCTATGATAGAAACAAAGAGACAGCCGACGCAGAGAACAAGCTGATATTGAAGGTCAAAAATATAGATAAGCTGTGCATTTTCACAAACAACGGAAACATGCATCTTGTCAAGGTGTTAGACCTGCCTTACGGCAAATTCCGTGACAAGGGCACACCTATTGACAATGTAAGCAACTATGACAGCAGTAAGGAGGATATAGTATTTATAGCACCTCTTATGGATGTTGAAAAGCACAAGCTTATATTTGGAACGAAGTCAGCCATGATAAAGCTCGTGGATGGTGCTGAGTTTGTGGTGACACGAAGGACCTCGCAGGCCACAAAGCTCATGGATGATGATGAGCTGTTATTTGTTGACATGCTTTCAGAGAATGCTACAATGGTAATGCGTTCAAAGAAGGAGATGTTCCTTCGAATCGACTGTGGCACTATTCCTGAAAAGAAAAAGGCAGCAGTAGGTGTCAGGGGAATGAGGCTTGACAGAGAGGATGAGCTTACTGACATTTATCTGCTTAATGACCAGGAGGAAAAAGAGGTCGAGGTAAAGGGTAAGCAGGTGGCGCTTCACAGGCTGCACATTGCAAACCGTGACACTAAGGGCGTGAAGAAATAATATATCGCATGACAATATAGCGTAAAGCATAAACTGTGTACGGTTTTGAGTATGTATGGCCTGGAACAGTTAAAATATCTGACATGAAAGGAAGCGATGAGCTTGTTGGACAAATTAAGAGAGCTTGGTATTTCAGAAAATCTGATTAAGGAAATTGAAAAGTTTCGTTCGCAGTATCCGGTGGACAAGGAGTATGAGTCAAGAATCCCTGTGCCTACACAGTTTTATTACGGAAGCGATGTGTGGGAACAGGCTATAACAGCTGTTTTGTGTGGAGAAAATCTGCTTTTAGTAGGAGAAAAGGCCACAGGAAAGAATCTTTTCGCAGAAAATCTGGCAGGTGTATTTAACAGACCACGCTGGGATGTGTCATTTCACGTAAATATGGATGCAGCATCACTTATCGGAACCGATACTTTTCGTGCCGGAGAGGTAACCTTCAGGCCGGGACCTGTGTATACAGCCGCAAAAACAGGCGGCTTTGCGGTGCTTGACGAGATAAATATGGCAAAAAGTGAGGCTATGGCAGTGCTTCATGCCACACTTGATTTCAGACGTACAATAGATGTGCCGGGCTATGACAGACTGTCGCTTCATCCGGCAACAAGATTTATTGCCACGATGAATTACGGCTATGCAGGCACAAAGGAGCTGAATGAGGCTCTTGTATCACGTTTTGCGGTAATCCGGATGCCTATGATTTCAAAAGAGAGCCTTGTGAAGCTTATAAAGGAGCATTATCCTGCAATACGTGAAGCGGGAGCGAATGAGCTTGCGGAGGTATTTCTTGAACTGCATACCAAGTGCAAAAATGGCGAAATATCATCAAAGGCACTTGATCTGCGTGGTCTCATCGGTTCAATTGGTATGATGGAAAAGGGCTTAAATATATATACAGCTCTGGATATGGGTATAACAAACAAGAGCTTTGATGAATATGAGCAGACTCTTATCCGTGATACAATCCGTGCAAGAATCTCAAGGAAGATGAGCGGAGAGCAGCTGTTTTGTTGATATGAGCTTGTGACATATGAAGGAATGGAACATATGGAAGAACAGGATATAAAGGAAGCAAAAAGAGCAAGAAACTTCATATGGATGGCGGCCTGTGACTATGACATAGAGCCGCTTTTTCTGGCATTTGCACCTGATGGATCCGCTGATATTTATCTGAATCTGATTATTGGGCTTGAATACAAGTGGTATGAGCATGACAAGATAGATGACTTATTCAATCAGCTGACAGGAAAAAACGCTACGTTGTATGAGGGCCTTTTATGGATAGGTTTGGAAAATGCCCTGTATGAAAAGGAGAGACAAACGAGGCCTGCCTTATATGATTTAAGGCTTGAGTACGCTAAAAAGAGCCTTGCAGGAGTCAATAAAAACAGGGAGTATTCGAGGATTGATATAATCAGAAATGCACATTGCAGAAGGATACTTGGAAAACCCTCAGGTCTTTGCAAAGAGGATGAAGAGATACTGCATGCTTTTTGTTTTACACCTGATATGACAACGGATGAGATTATAGAGAAAACGAGAGAAAATCTGTGGAAGTATTTCTCGTATAAGCCGATAAAGGTGGCAAAGCCACAGGGCATATATTTCTTGCAGAAGGTAGCAGGAGCATTTCACTCAATAGGAAAAGTCAGCACACAGTATGTCAGAGCGAATAGCTTTTATGATAAAAATATGGCCTCGGACACAGCAGCTTTGTCTATGGAGCATTCAAAGAGATATCTGCTGCAGTTTGCACTGCAGAAAGATCCAATAGAAGCGAAGCGGTATGTGACAGCCTGCTTTGGAAAAAGCATGTATTCTGACAGGCAGCAGGCCGAGATGGAGAAAAAGCTTTGTGTAGGAAATCACAAAAACTGTCACTTGCTTTTTACCAGAGGTATTTCATCGGAGAAAAAGCAGACTATACCTGATGAGATTGACAACAAAAGAGAGCGCAGGGAAATTCTTGCATTTACAAAAGAGACAGCCATACAATACGACAAGAATAAAGAGCATTTTGAAAAAAACATGGCAGTGTATCAAAACAGTATAAGGAGACTTACAGAAAGCCTTAGAATGCACCTGGAGACAGCAGATGAGACATTTATGGATGCTTCAACACACGGCCGTATAAAGCCTGCGAGAGTATGGAAGGCCCTGTACTTGGACAATCCGCGTGTTTTTGAGCGAAAAGATGAGGTGGAGACGCCGGGCTTTTCTGTCGACATACTGATGGATGCGTCTTCTTCCAGAAAACAGATGCAGCAGAAAATAGCGGCACAGGCATATGTACTGTCAAAGAGCCTGACAAATTGTGGCATACCGGTGCAGATTTACTCATACTGCAGCATAAGAGGCTACACGGTGATGCATATTTTTAAGGAATATGATGATTATGGTGTGGAGGATGAGCTGTTTCATTTTGTTGCGGCAGGAAATAACAGGGATGGCCTTGCGCTGCGCGCGGCATCACATCTGATGGAGCTAAGTCCAAAGCCCAAGAAGTTACTTTTCATGTTTTCGGATGCAAGTCCCCAGGATGATCAGATAGCAGGGGAGGGAGCCTTTTATAAGGACAGGGAGTACACTGATGCTCTTGCTGTTAAGGACACCGTAAATGAGGTGCAGAGGCTTAAAAACCATGGAATAGACGTAATTGGCATCTTCATGGGAAGTGCGCATGACAGTGAGCTTGCAACAAAGATATTCGGCAGAAGTCTCGTGAAGATAAAGAGTATCAACGAGTTTGCCGATGCTGTCGGACGAGTGTTAAATGAGATACTGACCTAGCATTTTAATTAAAAGTACAATAAATTTAAAGCAATGGAGATAACAAATGAAAGCAATATTATTTGATTTGGACGGAACGCTGATTGACTCATCAGAGGGCATCACAAAGTCGGCACAATATGCACTTTCACACTTTGGCATAGATGAGCCGGACAGAAACAGCCTGTTTTTCTTTATAGGACCGCCACTCATAAACACATTTATGGAGCATTACGGATTTACTAAGGAGAGAGCACTTGAAGCGGTCAAAAAGTACAGAGAGCGCTATAACAAAATAGGTATATTTGAATGTTCGCTTTTTCCGGGAGCCAAGGAATGCATAGAGGCGCTTAAAGCAGCCGGATATAGGATAGGACTTGCATCATCGAAGCCGGAAAAATCGTGTGAGCGTATTTTGGATCATTTTGGAATACTGGATATGTTTGATGAGGTGGTCGGAGCTACGTTTGACGGCAGGATAGATACAAAGGAAGAGGTGCTTAACGAGGTGATGCGCCGGTGGTCAGACATTCCAAGGGATGAGATGTGTTTAATCGGAGATACTATGTTTGACATTGAAGGGGCAAACCGTGTCGATGTGCCAAGCATAGCGGTAAGCTTTGGCTTCGGCGATGTTAACGAGATGGTGAGTGCAGGAGCAAAAGCTGTGATAGATGATTTAAGGCAGCTTCCGGATGTGATTTCTAAGCTTTTTGATTAGCTTTTATGAAAATGCAATGCATTGAGACCTGAGGTTATAAACTGTAGATAGGAATGGGATTTCATGAATAAGAATTTAAAATTAAGAGCGATAGTGTGGGAAATAATTGTCCCGATTGTGCTTTACTACATTGTTTTTCTAAGTACGATGTACTTTATTTTTGCGTTTATCGGGCATACAACTTCGACATACATGATAGCGCAGATAATATCTGCTGCAATTACAATACCATTTATGTATTTTGCAAGCTATAAGCCGACACAACAGATGTTTGTTAAAAAACCAAAGATAGACAGGGCACTTTTTATAAATGTGATTTGGGTGATTGTGATTACACTTTTCATTTCATTTGCGCTTAATAATATCATCACCATGTCACCGCTTATCGGGCTCTCAGAAGGATATGCCAGGGCGAATGAGAGCTTTTATGCAAGCACTCTTGTAATTGAGCTGATTGGCTCGGCAATTCTTTCTCCGATTATGGAGGAGCTTGTTTTCAGAGGCATTGTATTTGGAAATATGCGCAAAATAATGAATGTGCCACAGGCGGTATTTTTGTCGGCGCTTTTGTTTGGACTTATTCATTTTAATGTAGTGCAGTTTGTCTATGCTTTTTTACTTGGCCTTGTGCTTGCAGCTTTTATGTATAAGTCAGGGCATGTGTATGCGGCCATGATTGGGCATATCACCGCAAATGCGTTTGCAGTCATAAGGACAGAGACCGGTATTTTGAAGTGTACTGTTGATGGCAGTGTAATGGCATGGGTGGTATCTGTCATGTGCCTTGGTGTTGGTGCTGTGATATTTTATTATTATGCGAAGCACACAGAAGGAACTGTTTAGCATGGACCGAAACGGAGTGCAGACAAAATACGAGTATCGTGCAGTTTTACGAATATGAGCAATGCGATTTAGGATAGTTACTGGATGTTTATAAAAATCAGCTATACAATAAAAGTAATAGCTGATTTTTATTGTATATCAGCCAGAAAGTTAACTGTAAGT
>ENA-OQKV01000091-OQKV01000091.1-human-gut-metagenome-genome-assembly--contig:-NODE-91-length-37232-cov-5.153483_pt1 | contig 37232 bp, 40 predicted proteins | sample MGYA00242655_ERZ504811 | MGnify/ENA primary metagenome ERZ504811 (study PRJEB26092, sample SAMD00036406) | human gut metagenome | host: Homo sapiens | study: EMG produced TPA metagenomics assembly of...
GCATAGCTTTTTTGACAGGCTTTTAAGAAAAATCTAACAACATAGTAGCACAGTGTATGCTTCCAGAACTCATGTGCCCTGATTCTTACGTATGTTGACAGGATTGCTTCAAGCGAAACCATGGTTGCCGCCAGACAAATGAGTGCCACCACCGGAAGCTGCTTTATAAGCAAAAAGCCTGCCGGAAATACCATAAAGTCTGCAAACATTGTCACTCCAAGCATCACCTCATACGGCAGCCTGTCATATAATCGTAATTTAATTTCCTCTGACTCTGCACGTTTTCCGGCAACTGTCAGCAGATATCCCGCTGTAATCACAAAACCAAGTATAAATATGACAAACAATACACTCAAATGAGCCTCTGTAAATTCCATGACGTCAAGTAAGCTGTCTGCCTGATTGAAGTAATCGCCCTTTTCCTGAAGCTGCTGCGGAAGCTTTGCATACACATAATAGTACTCAGGCTTATCTTCCGTTTGGGTGTATGGATAGTACACAATTCCGGTATCCGATATATTAAAGGTATCCGGTAAAAGCTCATAGCTCTCATTCACCTGCTCCACCACTTTTATGATTTCGTAGCTGTCATAATAAATATCCTCATCATAATCGTAGTAAGAGCCGTCACTATCAAAGCGCGAATCGCCGTCATCACTCAGATTCATGCCACACTTTATATGATTTCCTTTTTCATCATAGCACTTTACATTTTTCCACTCGGCAAAGCCTGTAATATCGAGTGACTGGCCTGTAAACATCTCCTCGTAGGCAAAGTAATTATTTCCATTCTCATCGGTTTTCTCAACTGCCTTATATAAGCCAAGCGAGCTGTTATCGTTAGAGCCTGTCATCACCCTCACCTTTGGAATGACATAAGCGGTACCATCATTCAGGCACAGATAAAAGAGCCCGTTTGTCTTGGAATACATGATTGAGCTGATTTTCTCACTGTTCATATCGCTTGAAGCATCGTCTGACTCCTCATAGCGGCCGCTCATTGCATCCCACACATTTGATAGCCTGTTCCGCGTTAAGTTCTTTGCCTTGTAGCTAAAAATATAATCCGGATTTGATATTTCATCCACACTTGAATACACCTTTGCAGCATCAGATTTCACATCCACCTTGTCCTCTGATGTTTCATTACTCTTTACCACTGCGGCCTGCAGATTGGTATCATTAGTCATCTGCGAAAATGCAGTGTCATCACCGGATTCATAGTTATACACCATCTGTCTGCTATAGGCTCCTGCAATATTCGCATGAATCTCATCCCTTAGCTGTGCCGTGCTTTCATAATTGTTTGTATACACTGCAACTAACGTTGTTACAACAAGCCCTGCCGCCATGACCGAGCATACTATAAATGCCGCCAGCTTAAGCCACAGATTCCTTGATATTTTTTTCATATCATTCACCTTCCATTTTATAGTGCTTCACTTGACAAAGCTGTATCAAGCACGCACCTATTCAGCGTCAATTTTGTATCCGCGGCCCCAGATAACCTTTAAGTACCTTGGCTCAGCCGGATTTATCTCAACCTTTTCTCTGAGATGACGGATATGTACCGCCACCGTGTTTTCTGTCCCATACGGCTCATCCTTCCAGACCTTTGCATATATCTGATTCGGCGAATACACCTCGCCCGGATGCTCCATGAGAAGCTTCAAAATATCGTACTCTGTACGTGTGAGATTTGCTGCCTCGCCATCAACTGTCACCGTCTTTGATTTGTCATCGAGCTCAATGCCGCCTATTACCAGCTTTCCTGCGCTTGTATTGCCTGCGCCAAGAAGCATGTATCTCCTGATCTGTGACTTCACCCTTGCCTGCAACTCTACCGGGTTAAACGGTTTCGTCACATAGTCGTCTGCTCCGACCGTGAGCCCGAGTACCTTGTCAGTGTCCTCACTTTTGGCAGTGAGCAGTATGACCGGCACATTAGAGATTTTTCTGATTTCCACCATTGCCTCTATGCCGTCCATGACAGGCATCATGATGTCCATCAGGACAAGATGCACATCATTGTGTTTTACTATATCGAGCGCCTCCAGCCCGTTTCGCGCCGGGATTACCTCGTAGCCATCGCTGGTCAAATAAATGCTGATTGCTGATACAATGTCTTTTTCATCATCACATACTAATACTTTATACATAATTGCCTCCGGAAGTTTTATGTTGATCTTATTGTATCAATTGTAACATTAAAATCCAATTATGTAACATATTAAGATTTGTTTAAGAAATATAACTTTAACTTGGGATTTACTTCTATCCGGGTTACTGATATATTTATATTATGATTAAAGGGTATATCTGATTAATCATGAGGGACAAAATACATTTTGACCCTCATATCATCAAGAAAAGGAGTTTTCACTATGAATAATTATGGAAATGCGTCCGAAGGACTGCAAAAAATGTTTATTGCACAGGTCTGCCTTTATCATATGCAGCGTGCTGTCTGTCATTCCGATCATCAATCTGCTGGCAACTATTGCCTCGATTGTCCTATCAATCATTTATCTGGTAGGACTTTATAATGCCGGAAAAGACATAAACGGATGTGCCAATGCGTTTGTGCTCAGTATCATCTCACTTGTATGCAATATAATATCGAGTCTTACATCATTTAACGTTCTTTTTGCGATGCTGTTTTCTGTTGCAGCAGCTGTTCTTACATTTATGGTAACTTATCAGGTGTGTACGTCTGTAAGTGATGTGGTCGGAAGCCGTGGACACAACGATATCGCAAGCCTTGGAAAAAGCACATGGATTGTATTTTTGATCGGTTCTATATTAAATGTAGTTGTTGCTATAGTGGCTGTAGTGATCCCATTTGCGGATGTTATCATAGTGGGAATGAGTGTTGTCTCTACAATGGTGCAGATCCATTGTACAGCTTTTCTATGCGACATTCCTAAGCAGGAGTTCTGCGGCTCTTTCTAAGTAGCCTACAATTAATATTTGGAATATGCTGTGAGGATTTTGATATGCTCATAATAAAGGAGTGCAGATCATTTTTACTTGTTCTACACTCTTTCTATAATCAATGGGATGACCATCCTACTATGCATTTATCTCTTCAAGTGTCGGCATTACCGCAAGCGCACCTTTTCGTGTGGTGATAATAGATGCTGCATTGTTTGCAAATGTCAGCATTTTTTTATTTTTTCCTAAAGATATTAAGATTATTTTTTTTATATTTCTGTAATTGAACAACTATTTGATACCCATCCGAATTCAACTTTTTTTGTGGTATAATATTCAGCATTACCAGTAAAACATTTGTAATATAAACAAAAAAGCCACATACCAATTTATATCTATATACTATAAAACACCCAAACGAAGACAACCACATATTCATTGCAATACCGCCGAGCAAAAAACATATTTTATTATTTATAGGCACATTCCCCCAAAACACTCTTGTATAATATTTAAATCCATATTTTATTTTTCTAATTCCAATTTCTGCAACGAATCCTCCGTAACCAGTAGCAATAACGGCATGCGATAATTCATGTAATAAAATTGATACAATCAAAATAGGTAATTCAATAAATATTACAGGCCAAAAGTCTTTTTTTTGAAAAGGATAGATCCATTTAGGAAACAAAACCGCCAATACTATGAATAAAATGAATGACGATATAATCGAAACAGTAATAAGCCAAGAAGGTAGATGTATATGTGAGAGAATTTGATTCGGGAATATTGCAAATAATACATCATTAGGCGATGTCTTTATTTCGTTGGAATTTACCTCGTGTGTTTCCTTATTTAGCAAAGAATGCGTTTGCCTGTCAAAAATCATTTCTCCAAATGGCGTTTTATAGTGTTCGTATCGATTAAAAATTTTACTCATTGTTTAATCCTTTAATTCTATAAAATATAGCAAATACCAAAGACAAAACCAAGAAATTTATTAATAGTATTAACCAGCTATTTACACTGTTCTCTAACTCCCGGGTGACAAACATCTGTCTGACATAATAGGAATAAATGCCTTTAGCAATTTTTTCAAGTTCGCTGTTCATAGCCGAGAACATCGGCAGCAAACCAATTATCATAGAAACAGGTGCTGTAATAGGTCCAACACTCATTTGATTTTTTGACAAAATTGCAAGAATAGAACCAATTAACAAAGATAGAATAATGCCAATTATTGACGAAACGATAAAAGTCACTATTCCTTTGCATTAAACGGAATAATAAATAGAAAAAAACAATTACTAATCAAAGCCAGAAGAAAAACGCAAAATCCTACACCTATTAAATATTCCCATGTCTTTAACGTTTGACATTATCAGCATCCTAAGTGTTTTCTTTCTTTTTTCCTCAGAAACAATACTTGACATAAAATATAATAGGTACCATTACAGTATTCATCGTCATAAATGATGGCAAAATAAAGTCCAGCTCTACTTCAGATACTATTTCTTTAAATACAAGTGCTAATATCGGAAACATAAAAAATACCACAAGTACAAGTCTATTTTTCAATGAATCCTTAATTTGTTTAATGAAGATAGCACAAATGTGGTTAATTGTTTTCATCTTAAATCTCTCCCTGTCAGTTCAATAAATACTTCTTCCAAATTCGGTTCATTTGAATGGATACTGCGTATTTTATTATTAGTATCAAGTACAGTTTGTAATACTGTAAGCAGATCGTGTGAATCTACCATATATTTTTCACCATTGGTCATCTCAATATTAACTTCGCATTTTTTTCTATGATGTAAGCAGATGTCCTCTGGTGTACCTTCTTCAACTATATTTCCTTCGTTCAGAAGAGCAAGATGATCACACATCTTTTGAGCCTCATTCATATTATGTGTTGTTAAAAAAATTGTAGTTCCACTTTCTTTTAACGTTTTCATCATCGAATGAATTTGCAATGTAGTAGCTGGATCCAGACCACTGGTAGGTTCATCTAAAAATACTATTTTAGGAGAATGTAAAATAGCTCTGGCAAATGACAATCTTTGACGCATTCCCTTAGAAAGATTAGAAACACTTTTTTTTGAACTTTCTATCAGACCAACTTTTTCTAATAAATCATTGATTACTTTTTTTCGATTACTAATTGAATAAATTCTAGCATACAGTTCTAGATTATCATAACAATTTAATCTATCATATAGCCCGTCATTGTCTAAAACCATGCCAAATGATGGGAAACTTTCATCAATTTTTTTATCTAATTCTTTCCCCAATATAGCAATATTTCCTGATGTTGCCGAAAGTAGACCAATAAGCATTTTTATTAAAGTTGTCTTTCCAGCTCCCGAAGGTCCAAGCAAGCCAAAAATTTCCCCCTCTTCAACACTTAAAGAAATATTATTTAAAACTTGTCGCTGGTCAAATGCTTTACAAACATCTTTTATTTGAATTACCTGCATAAATTATTCCTCACATTATCAAGAAAAGGACAGTACTAAAATATTAGCACCATCCTCCTTGTTTTAAGGACAGCTCTGTCCCATACATAATAGAGCTATGCTGCAAATGAAGCAGCTACAGCACAACCAGCTGCTGCTGCACCAGCAGTTGCGGATGAGGCAACATCGGAAGCTACAGTCTTTTCATTGCTATCAGCAATAATACTGTCCATTTCATGTTCCTCAAGAAGTCCATACTTTTCCATATTAAAGCTCCTTTCTATATAATATTACATTATCCCTTTTTTTCAAGGGTTAGTGCCAAAGTAGATTAAAAGCTAAATGCGATTAGTCAACAAATTTTGATAATTCGCTTTGTTCAATAATATCTGCCATCTGTCGTGTACGTAATGCATATGTATATTGAGAAATGGATTCATATAATCCTGAATACTTTTCACGATTCGTAATACTATTTTTAGTCAAACATGGATACTGCTTAATAATAACGTTCCTCTGATCAATAAAAATATCATCTACCCTGTTACAAATATATTCATCAAATAAAGTTCGCAGATATTCCATTACAATCTCATGATTGTCAATAGATGCCATGGCAGATACATAATATTTAACCGCCTGCAAGAACGAAAACTCACTCTTATTAATTAAGTCCTTAGAAATACCTTCATCTGCCATATACATAATATAGTCCATCTTTTCTGAAGCTTTACTATATTCACCTCTAAGCACATAATTCATCGCGATAAAATAAGCACATCCACAATATATTTTCTCGCAAGGTACATCTTCAGTATTAACTACACCATAGTATGATTCCATTGTATTTTCATACGCATTACCAAGGAAATATTCCATTGTTGATATGAACAACTTACTATTTTTTGCATTAATTTTTTCTGGGCAATCGCGTAGAATATTTGACACATAGTACCGTGTATTTGTTGCCCTGAATTGCAGATCGCTAGGATATACCATCTCAGATAAACCTGGAATAATAATATGAAAACTAGGGAAACCCAAATATGAAACATCTCTTATCATAACATCATATCCAGCATTAGTGATTTTTCCAATCCATCTATGTAAAATTTCCCAGTTATCCATACCAGATACATCTTCAACTGGTGTAAAAGCATATGTCGGATTCTTGCTAAATAACTGATATGGATACTGACCCATACCAAATTTATAGCTGTTATATATATTTTTCCATTCATCAACATGGTTATTGGTAAAGTCAACAGAACTTCTTTTTGAATACTCTGCCAAATCTTGTCCTTGAGTCGCTTCTGTTAACGTTCTCTCTATTGCTACCCCAAAATCTGGATGACAGCCAAGCTTTATTCCGTATTTTCCCGTATTCTTTTCATAAACAATTAATGCTGCAACTGGATACTGACCACCAAACGAACAATCCTTGATAAAATAATAATAGCCTTCTTTCTCTTGTTCCTTAAGTTTTTGAATAATCTCATAAACATATGGGAACTGCTGAATATATTCTTCTGGAACATCTGGAAGCGCTGGCTTTTCAGTAAATATTCTTCTTTGAACAACTCTTTCAATTATCTCAGACAACCCTTGAACAAGGGCCTCTTCTGGTGAATTTCCAGCACACATACCGTTTGAGCCATAAAATGGTGTATAGGTTGACTTCGGCAAATATACAACTTTCTTTTCTTTTATGCTATAGAAAGGTAACGTAATATATTTATCTTCTAATCCATAAATATGATAATCAACCTTTTGGACATCATAAAACGCTTTCGCTTTCTCCTCATCAGAAACTCCACTAAGTCCCCTCTGAGAAAAATATAAAGAGGTAAATGAATTAGCGTTTTGAACAATCTCAGCTGATGAAAGTATTTTTTCATCAGGAGACATAAAAAAGGGAAATTTACTTCCAAAAAACACTCTTGGTCCCAATATATCATTCTGATAACGCTCAAAAAACTCCGCATAAGCGCTGGCTTTAGCGTAAGCTTTAGAAACGCCTTTACCATTAGCTCCTATTTTAGTTCCCCTAAAATCTAAGCGAAGAGCATATGTTCCGATGGAACTTCTTTCCTGCCATGTTTCAGTTACTTCAACCTTCATATTTTTTAAAATATCTTGAAGAAATTGGACCGTTTCTTCCGGAGTTTTCTGTTTATAATGCATCAATTGTATTTCACTCATATCAACCAACCTTTCTAATCTATAATTTACTAAAACTTTCCATACCCCAAATCATAGATTATTTTTCATTAACATACGGAATTATTGTGCTAGAATAATTGTTCCAACTAACACACTTGTTATTACTTTTCTTCTATCGTATGCTTTTTAATTTCACCTATAATCACCTTATAATTTCAATCTCTTACTAATCCCATTGAGCAATATACTCTTTATTTACCCAGCCATATGTTCCAGTTTTTAATCTTTGTACATAAAACCACTCCAAACCTCCTTTTCCATATTTACTCCAATCAATCCACACCAATTCACCTGAATACATTAACTCTAAAATTTTAGAATTAGTATTTGGATTATTTCTAAGTCTTACTCCATTTCCTGCTACCTCAGCATTAGCATTATGAGTACTTAATACAGCTAAGCTCCTATTATTTTCGGCATCATATGCTAATATTTCAAAATACTGCTCTTCTATCTCAGAATTGTCTTTAATCTCATCTGCATATGTTCTAGTTCCTCCTCCCATAATTCCAATTGCAATTGTCATTATTAACATACATAATACTTTCTTCATTTTTTCATTTCTCCTTTGTAAATTATTTTATTATTGTTTTTATGACAGCATTTCCCTGCTCCTGTGATGCCTCTTCATAACTCGCTCTCATCGCTTCGCATACTTTTTCATCTATTACACAAATGCTGTAAAATGTATCCTCTGACTGGCTATAACTTACTTTACAAACGTTTCCATCCTTTGTTGTAAAGTAGAAATCTATAATGCCCTTCCTTAGCATTTTCTCTGAGTTTATGGCATATTCTATTTCTTTTTTGCTCCAGCCTTCATTATAATTCATGAACTTCTCGGCAATATTTTCTGCCTCTACAGCTTTTTGTTCATAAAGCGGCTTATTTTCAAGTTCTGACGACGAAGAATACTCCGCCAAATTTTTCTCCACATAATAAACTGTCACACTCTGCATATCCACTGCTGCTGAATACTCTATGCCACTGCTTTTATCTGTGATATATACATATTCACTTGAAAATGTTCCGTCACTTCCGTTACTCATATCATGCTCAACATCGACATCCACATTATGTATATCTATTCCATATACTCTTGCCACTGTTTCCTTTGCTATATTCACAGCATCCTGTTCGCTTATGTTTTCTTCAACATTCTGTTTAGACAGCTCATTTTTATTATCCTGTGATAAGCTGTAATCCCTTGAATAACAGAAATCTATTATCTCAAGAATATCCTCATCCGTAAGTTTTTCCGGCAGATAAAATGTACTGGTGTTTTCTTCAAAACACACCTTATCTGAATCTGCCTTATCCGGTGAATCAATACTTTTTAATTTATTTTGGGGAATTTTCCACTATTTTCATAGTCTCTCTGTAATTCCTTAAATCGGTTAATTTCATCATCTGTCAGCTCTCGCGAATAAGAATCCGCATCCACAGCCGCTTTGTTGACCTGACTTACATAGTTTTCTTTTTCTGTATCAGATATGGAATTCATTATGTCAAAAATATAATTTTTTTGCAGCATATACACCGCCTGTCCCAGCCAGCACTATTGCTGCCACAACCGCTACAGCCACTGTTTTGTGAATCTTATATTTCGCTGGTACATTTTCTTTCAAGCACCGGTCTACACAATTCTCAACCATCAGGTTATAGCTGTCAGGAATATTTACTTTTTGAGATGACGCATAAATTTTTAATTTATCATCAACACTATTGCTTATATCTTTCATTGCACTCTCCGTTTACTTATAGTATTGTTGAGAGCTTATCCCGCCCTCTTGCCAGTCTGGATTTTACTGTTCCTGTAGGAATTTTTAACATTTTTGAAATTTCCCCGACAGAAAACTCTTCATAATAATATAAAATTATTACCTCTCTGAATTCTTCCTTCAATTCCATTACTATCGGTAACATCTCATCAGACTCAAACGCCTCTGTGACAGCGGTATCTTCCAATTGTTTTCTACTATTTTCCACTTGCTTCTTTTTCGCACAATATCATGTGCTGAATTTACCAATATCTGCATCAGCCATGATTTTGCACTTGTTTTCTTTCTGAGCCTCTGAATATTTCCGAAAGTCTTTACTATCGCATCCCCGACAGCATCCTGTGCATCCGCATCATTTTCCACTATCGTATATGCCAGTCTGTACATACCCTCTTTATTTTCAAAGATCAGCTCCGCAAGTTCCTCCTTTGTTATAAGTTGCATATGCTTTTCCCTTCCGTAAACTGTTTACATATATTAGACAGTATAAGGTATGTTTTGGTTCCATGAAATTTAATTTTTTGAAAAAAGTCAAAAAAAGAAGCCCCGACCGAAATCGATGCTCCTTATGCCTTAGTTTATTATATATGAATTATTTTATTAACTATTTCGCCTGAAATTTATTTGCCAGCACCTTTGTCAGGATGTTGATTAAGAATACGATTACGAGAAGCACAACCGCAATTCCAAATGCCTGGTCGAATTTTCCTTCACTTGTCGCTGCAAGGTAGAGCTTGATGGTAAGAGTTCCACCTGACTGCATTATCTTTGAGAAATATCCGCTGGCAACCTTTGGAAGCATTCCTGCACTTCCTGCTGTAAAGAGGAGTGCTGCTGACTCACCGACTATTCGGCCGATTGCAAGGATAACACCTGTGATGATTCCCGGCATGGCTGACGGCAGCAGGATGGTGCGGATGGTGTGCCATTTTCCGGCTCCAAGTCCGACTGCTCCGTGTCTGTAGCTGTCCGGTACAGTTTTAAGTGCCTCCTGTGTATTTCTTGTGATGAGAGGCAGCACCATGAGTGTCAGTGTCAGTGAGCCTGTCAGTATACTGTAGCCAAAGCCTATTGTCTGTCCAAAGAACATCATTCCGAATAGGCCAAAGATGATTGACGGTATTCCTGCAAGTGTCTCTGTAGCAAACTCTATTGTGGATACGAGCTTACCCGGCTTTGCATACTCATTCAAGTACACAGCTGCTCCCACTCCGACAGGAGTTGCTATGAGCATGGTGATAATTATGATGTAAAGTGTATTGAGCAGGTTTCCCGCTATTCCGACAGTGCCTCTTAATACAGATGTCTCGCTGGTCAGGAACTGCCAGTTTACCTGGCCGATTCCCCTGACAAATACATATATGATGATTCCCGCAAGCAGCACTACCGATAATGCTGCACACAGATATATGAAAAAATATACTACGTCATCGCCTATTCTGCGGCGTTTTCCATTTATACTAGTCATTTTCCACAGCTCCTTTCTTTTTGAGTTTCATAAGGGTGAGGTTGATTATCATGATAAACACAAAAAGCACAAGACCTACTGAGAAAAGCACCTGTCTGTGAAGTCCGCTGGCGTATCCCATCTCGCTGACGAGCTGTGTTGTAAGGAAACGCACTGAGTTGAACGGAAGTGGAAAGCTTACCGTTCCACCGGCTACCATGTTGATAGCCATCGCTTCTCCGAGCGCACGACCTATTCCGAGCACAATTCCTGTCATGATTCCTGACTTTGCCGCAGGAACCGTCACTTTAAATATTGTCTGTATCTTTGTTGCTCCAAGAGCAAGGGATGCCGCTCTCATCTGCTGCGGTACTGCCTGTATTGATGATACGCTCATGTTGATTACCGTAGGAAGAATCATGATTGCAAGCACTATGATTGCTGCAAGCAGATTTGATCCGCCGGTAAACTGATGTGTTGCTGAGTTTGCAAAAACATGTTTCTCCAGCTTGTATAATACCGGATTAAGTATCATAAGTCCCAAAAGTCCATAGATTACTGATGGAATGGCTGCAAGCAGCTCTACTGCCGGCTGCACTACCGCTGAGAGCTTTTTGTTTGACACCTCAGTGAGAAATACTGCCGTAAGAAGAGCAATCGGTACTCCTATGAGTATAGATACTGCTGTTCCTATGATGGATGTGAGGATTATGTACAATATTCCGTAGCTTGGGTCTGCCGCTGTCGGCGCCCATTTTGTTCCGAATAAGAGGTTTAACACTCCGACCTTGAAAAATGCCGGCGCGCCTTTAAGGAACATATAAATTGTTATTGATAATACTGCGAATATTGCCACAACCGCACATACCGTGAATATTATTTTGGCAACATTCTCTACTATGGATTTATGTTTCATTTGATACTCCTTGTTTCAAAAAGTTCCCCAGGAAACCTGCCATTTCCTGAGGAAACCCTGTATCTTGTCGATATGTATTAATACTGATGTCTAATATCGATGTCTGTATTTTGTATTATTTTTTATAATTATACTTACTAGTGACGTCTCGTATCGATGTCTGTATTTTGTATTTTTTTATGCTTATACTTACTAGTGATGTCTCGCATCGATGTCTGTATTTCGTATCATTAATATGCCCGATAATTCTACTGAGGGAGGATAAGACCTACCTTCTTGATAACTGCCTGTCCCTCATCTGAGTTTACATAGTCAAACCAAGCTTTAACAATATCGTTCTGCTCGTCAATCTTGCCCTTTGTAGCCATTACGAATGGACGAGAAAGGAGATATTTGCCTGCTACAATGTTTTCCTCTGTTGCCTCTACTCCGTCAATTTTCATTGCTGTTACTGTATCATCAAGCACGTCAAGTGAAACATATCCGATTGCTCCCGGTGTTGAGCCTACCTTTGCAAGAACTGCTCCTGTTGAGTCAAGCTCCTGTGCATATTTGCACTGATCCTTTACATCAAGAAGCTCCTCGAAGGCTCCTCTTGTACCTGAAGCTGCCTCACGGCCGATTGCTACGATTGCCTCATCTTTTCCACCAAGGTCTTTCCAGTTTGAAATCTCACCTGTGTAGATTTTCTTTAAGTCATCTGATGTAAGCTCTGTTACTGAGTTGTCCTTGTCTGTGATTACTGCGATTCCGTCGATTGCTACGATGTTTTCCTCAACGCCGTTTGCTTTCTCATCATCTGTAAGTGCTCTTGATGAATCTCCGATATCTACGCTTCCTGCTGTTACTGACTCGATTCCTGAACCAGAGCCTGTATACTCTACTGTTACTGTTACTCCAGGGTTTTTCTCCATGAATGACTCCTTGAGCGCCTCACAAAGCTTCTCCATTGAAGTACTTCCTGCAAGTGAAAGTGAACCGCTTAAGTTCTCATTTGATGCACCTTCATCTGCGCTTGTATCTGCATTGTTGTCTGCTCCGTCTGAGCTTGAGCCACATCCTGTAAATGCTGCTGTCATCATTGTTGCAGCAGTTGCTAAAACTATAAGTCTTTTCATACGATTTTTCATTTTAATTTCCTCTTTCATTTCTTTCTTGAATTTATTTCTTTGTTTGTTACAACTGATATAGTAATGGGGAAATGTAAAATGCAAAATCATTAGTGTGTAAAATGCATGTAAAAAAATATTTTTAATCTACAATACGATTATAAATTCATATCCTCCGGTGGCTGTACATCTATCCAGCCGGATGGTGCTCTTTGAGCGTTGGAGTCCCTTTATTTGTACTTTCATCTGCTGTATTGCCGAATTTGTCGGTGTTTGTGTTTTCTGTACCGGTGTTTGTGTTTTCAGCATTTATACTGTCGGTTTTATTGCCTTCCACTCCCATGTTTTCTATTCTAATCTAAAAGATCCGGGAATGTTCCTCCGTCTCCGGCAATCAGCTTAAGACGTGCATCCAACGCCTCGTTTGTACTTATATAGTTTGCGATGTTTATCGTGCCTACAATTGCAATAAGAACAATTGAAACTCATAACATTGCTATGGCTATAAATTTTCTTTGTAATTTTTTGAGCATTTTATCACCTGCACATTTTTTCTATTTCATGCTCTACGTCAATGGGGTCCAATGGACTTTCCGCTGTTTCATATGTCAATATAAGATTTTTCCCCTGATAATATCCATTTTCGTTATATTTCATTATCTTTCGATAAGCTTTATTTCGATAATCAGGATTGTCTATCAAGCCAAGATGCTCCCACAGAATTATGTCGCCATTTTTCTTCTCAACCGTAAAGTCGGGATAATAAATAACATCTGAGATTTTAATCGCCTTCTCGTACTCAAACTTTATATTATTATCATACAAGGCTGTCGCAATAATTACTTCTGATTTTGACCGCACTATAATTCCCATTTTAGTATAAAACTTGAGAGCTTCAGGGTTAGGAACCTGTGACTTTTCATTTTCCTTCTCATCAACTGCTAAAAGTATACTTCTATAATGTTTTTGCTTCAACATTTTCTGGGCATAATCGGTTTTATATTTTTTCCGGGCCTTCCTGTTTGTCTCAAGTAGTCTGAGCTCATTTATTGTGTCCTTCAGATAAAGCTCCATATATTTTTTATTGACAAGATTTCTGATTTCTTTATCATTTTTCTTTGATAAATACTCTCTTCTGCCATTTTTCCAAACATACCATTTAACATTTCCATCTTTTTGTGTAGGATAAATTGTTCCTTCCTCAGTGATTGTCTCCAGTCTTTCCTGAATCTCTAATATCTCACTTTCCAACCAATGGATTCTATTATCTATTGAACTTATTTTATTTTCCTCCTAACTCTTTGCATCATGTGATGCCATGTATGTGATTCTAACAGTAATTCAATTGTTTTTGTGGGGAATATGATAAATGAAAACTGTCATTTATCTTCAAAAGTGGAGATTATGGTCTCCATTTGTTTGATAGCACAATATAAATATATAAACCGACTATAGTTTGGAGCTGTTTTATGATTTTAATGGATTTCAGCTACTTTTTCCTGCTCTTTTTCGGCTTTTTGGGCTGGTTTGGGGTGCTGTTTGTGGAATTTCTGCGGTTTCAGCTACTTTTTCCTGCTCTTTTCCGGATTTTTGGCGGGATTTTGGGTGCTGTTTTGCGAATTTTTGCGGTTTCAGGATAATGTCTATATAATGGTGTAAATTACAAATCTATATAAAAAGAGCCGAGAGCTCATCTTTCAGTTATAATTAAGTTACCACACAAAAACATAATTGAAAGGATGAAACTCATGGCTCAATTACATTTTACATTAGATAGTGATTTTTTTGTAGGACTTTTTTCAGAAACTAAAGATGAAGCATTTGGCAAGCTTATGGAAGCTTTACTTAATCAGGTTCTTCAAGCTGAATCTACCGAACAACTTGGTGCTAATAACTATGAACGTTCACAAGAACGTTCTGATTACAGAAACGGAACCCGGACAAGGTCATTAACTACTCGCATCGGAAAGATTGAATTACAAGTTCCTAGACATCGTAATGTCCCATTTAAGACTTCCTTATTCGAGAATTACCAGCGTAATGAGCAAGCTTTAATTACAACCATGATGGAAATGGTTGTGCAGGGTATATCAACCAGAAATGTCAAAAAAGTAACTGAAGAACTCTGTGGAGAGTCTTTCTCTAAATCTACTGTTTCTGAAATTTGTAAGGAACTTGATGTTCCAATTAAACATTTCAAAGAACGTTTATTACCGGAACATTATCCATTTATTATTGTTGATGCGATATATTTAAAAGTTCGCGAAGATCATCGTGTCAAGTCCAAAGCATTGTTTGTCGCTATTGGGATAAACAATACAGGTCACAAGGAAGTACTCGGTTTTGAAGTATACGATTCTGAGAAAGTAAACACCTGGAAGGACTTCTTTGAAAGTCTTAAAAGTCGTGGCTTACGTGGCGTGGATATTGTGATATCAGATGCACACGCAGGGCTTGTTGAAGCAATAAAGGAATGCTTCTCTGGTTCTTCATGGCAGCGTTGTCAGGCTCATTTTACTAGAAATATCATAGATAAGTGTCCCAAAAAATACAGCACTGGTTTAGCTTCTGAATTGCGAGATATGTTCAATGCAACTACTATTGAAGAAGCCCGTCGCCTAAAAGAATCAATATACGATGAATATCAGGATGTTGCAAATGAAGCAATGGTTATCCTTGATGAAGGGTTTGAAGATAGCATTACAATCATGGCATTACCTTCAAAATATCGTATTGCATTAAGAACCAGCAACATAATAGAGCGTGAAAACAGAGAGATCAGAAGACGAGAAAAGGTCATTCAGATTTTCCCTAATACGGAATCTATTATTAGATTAATTGGTGCAGTCCTTCAAGATGATCATAATTAATGGAGTGTAGGTCATAAAATCTTTGATATGAAAGAGTATTATGATAAACTAAGCTCCATTCAGTCAAATCTCCTGAAGATAAAAGCAGCGTAGATAAAACCACATAACTGAAAGATGAATTTACACACAAATTTGGACTTGACTGGTTTCAGCTCCACAAGGCCCGCTTGCTATGCTATCAACCTATGGCTATTGTACATTATGATAATTGAAAAATCCAGCATTTTCTAAATAAAAGGACATAAAAAGTGAATTTTCAGAAAAATATAAAAAAAGTTACTATTCACACTGAACGGTAACAAAAAAACACGCTATGCGCGTGCTCCAAAATAATACAGTCGATAACTATTCAGATACATCCATAAATAAATCGGCGTGACAAGATTCGAACTTGCGACCTCTACGTCCCGAACGTAGCGCTCTACCAAACTGAGCCACACGCCGTCTGCAATTCGTTTTGCAACTATTAAATAATATCACAATGTATAAATTTTGTCTACCCCATAATATATATTTATGGTATGATTTATGCTGTATAAGATAAAAATTTACACTGTTGTGCCCAGCCTCACAGCGAGGTATCATACCCATGACTGAACTGTAATTTAATCACGTAATTATTTTTTTATACTTTGAAGCCGGCCCGGCAGCGCAGCGACAGGCTTAGCACCACGGTATATAAATTATCAGGAGAATATCATGACAAATCAGACAAATCACATAAATAACACAAATCACATAAGTCACACCAATTACATAAATCACATAAACAAAACAGCTATAATAACAGGAGCTTCACGCGGTATCGGTGCCGCCATTGCCAAAAAGCTGGCTTCCTGTGGCTATAACCTCTCGCTTTGCTGCCGCAATTCACCTGACAGGCTAAAGGCTCTGGCTGATGAGCTTCACTGTGCATACGGAATTGAGGTGCTATGCTACACCGGAAATGTAGGAGACTTTTTCTTTGCCAAGGATATGGTTGCGAATACCATTTCCCATTTTGGCCATATAGATGTGCTCATTAACAATGCCGGCATATCGCATATCGGGCTGCTGAGCGACATGACACCGGAGGAATGGAACAATATCGTGGCGATAAATCTGACCGGTGTTTTCAACTTTACAAAGCTCGTCATCCCTTATATGGTTGCCGATAAATGTGGCCGTATACTACAGATTTCCTCTGTCTGGGGCAATGTCGGAGCATCCTGCGAGGTGGCATACTCAGCCTGCAAGGGCGGTATAAATGCATTTACCAAGGCACTCGGCAAGGAGCTTGCGCCATCGCATATTCCGGTAAATGCCATAGCCTGCGGTGTAATAGATACCGATATGAACCGATGCTTTGATGAGACAGAACGCGCTGAGCTGGCCGATGAAATCCCTGCCGGACGCTTTGCCACAGCCTGTGAGGTCGCAGATATGGCTTACTCCGTCATCACTGCACCTGATTACCTGACCGGACAGATAATCACTTTTGATGGTGGCTGGATTTAAAATTGTAATTTTAAGTTTTCTATTTTTTTCGTATTTTTTCAGATATTTGTTGCTTTTTATGATTATTGTGTTACAATTTGTTTATGAATAAAATTAATGTCTTTTTACAAGAAAAGCAACTATCAACCATTAGTACAACTGTGCCTGACAGGCTTGATTATCTGATGAGGCTCAACAACTTGACCAACATTGCTCTTTCTGAAATCATGTGCTGTGCAGAATCAACTATTTCAGGCTACAGGACAGGCCGTAGAGTGCCTGACATTTTTGTCATTTGCCATCTAAGTACAATTTTTGGTGTCACACCCAATTATTTTCTTGGATTCACAGACGAAATTTGTCCAACTCACAACTGATTATGTGATATATACATACAAGGCCTTCCGGTATCACTTCACAACCATCACCGGCTGCTGATGCAAATGTCACATAAAATATATTGAAAAATGAAAGGGGGAAATGTTACAGTCTAAGCCAAAACTGTAACGAAAAACAGCCCGGTGCACATATCACAATGTGTACCGGGCTGCAGATTTTATTGTTACTCTGCCACAAGTATTATCGTGGTTCTCGCAGGAACTCTTATGGTGTTGACACCCAAAAGCTCTGTCTTTTCCGTGAAGTCCTCTCCGTCAAAATACTCTGCATTGGTGTTGGTGTCCACATGCCAGTGTTTTCCGTTCGGAAGCACCGGAAGCTGCATCACAAGCGGCTCCCAATATGCGTTCATGCAATTGAATACAATATCATCCTCCGTGTCCTCCTCATTTCTTCCGGCATACATGATGCCGATAAGCTTTGTCTTGTAATCCGTTGAGGCATTGAACGGTGTACCGTTGTGCACACTGATTTCCGGAAACTGGCAGGATGAAGGCTTTGTCATCTTTCTGAGTATAGGATGCTCTTTCCTGAACTGAATCATATGACGCACGAAATCATGGATTTCCTTGAATTCCTCAAGCCTGCTCCAGTCGAGCCATGAAATGATATTGTCCTGACAATACGCATTGTTGTTTCCAAACTGGGTGTTGCAGAACTCATCTCCCGCAAAAAACATCGCCGGGCCACGGCTGCACAAAAGTGCTGCAAATGCATTCTTTATAAGGCGCCTTCTAAGTCCGTTTACATTTGGATCGTCTGTCTCGCCCTCTGCGCCACAGTTCCAGCTATGTCCGTTGTTGTCTCCGTCTGTGTTATTCCAGCCGTTTTTCTCATTGTGCTTTTCATTGTATGAGTAAAGGTCATACAGTGTAAAGCCATCATGACAGGTCAGGAAATTGACTGATGCCTTGTGTCCTCTGCTCTCCGGGCTGTAAAGGTCGCGTGAGCCGGTGATACGTGTGATGGCATTTCCCGCCATACCGTCATCGCCCTTTAAAAAGCTTCTCATGTCATCCCTGTATCTGCCGTTCCACTCAGCCCATCTGTTCCATGACGGGAAGCTTCCCACCTGATACAGTCCGCCTGCATCCCAGGCCTCTGCGATGAGCTTCATCTTGCCAAGTACCGGGTCGAATGCCAGCGACTCAAGAATCGGCGGATTGGCCATAGGTGCACCGTTTTGGTCTCTTCCGAGAATGGAAGCCAGGTCAAATCTGAAGCCATCCACTCTGTACTCAATGGCCCAGTGTCTCAGACAGTCTATAATAAAGTTGCGCACAACAGGATGATTACAGTTCATAACGTTTCCACAGCCACTGAAATTGTAGTAGTGTGCATCCGGTGTAAGCATATAGTACACGTTATTGTCTATTCCCTTGAAGGAGAAGCACGGTCCCATCTCATTTCCCTCAGCGGTATGGTTGAACACCACATCAAGAATGACCTCTATGCCATTTTCCTTTAAAGCCTTTATCAGCGATTTCAGCTCGTCTCCCTCGTGGTTGTGCTCCTCGTTGAAGGCATAGCTGGTATTCGGTGCAAAAAATGATACTGTGTTGTAGCCCCAGTAATTGTAAAGCTGCACACCATCGACCACTCTCGCGCTCTCCATCTCATCAAACTCAAAAATCGGCATGAGCTCCACTGCATTTATTCCAAGGTCCTTAAGATACGGAATCTTATCCTTCAATCCGGCAAATGTGCCCGGTGCGCTGACTCCAGAGGACTTATCCTTTGTATAGCCCCTCACATGTATCTCATAAATCACAAGGTCCTCAAACGGCTGCTCAAGCTGCTTTATGTTGCCCCAGTCAAAGCTGCTTTTTACAACTCTGGCTCTGTACTCAAAATCCTTGCCTCCCTCAGGCTTTTCTCCCCATTTTCGCTGTCCAGTGACCGCTCTGGAATATGGGTCTAAAAGGACATTTTCCTCGTTAAACAGAAGTCCCTTTGCCGGCTCATAAGGTCCATCAAAAGAAAATGCATACTCAAATTCATCCGGCTTTATATCATAAACAAGCATGGAGTAGGTATCTCCTATCCTATATGAATCAGGAAACGGAATCCTCGCATACGGCTTTGGTGCCTGTGGCTTGAACAATAAAAGAGTACACCTCGTTGCCCCATGGGAATTGATGGTAAAGCTCACTCCGTTCGATGCCACGCACGCTCCGTACATTCTGAAAAAGCCCGGACGTATCTTAAATCCCTCTACCACATCAAGTGGCAGCAGGCCTGTATTTACTACATCCTCATGCTTTTCTTCTTTACTGCGCTCTCTCCACATATACATATTGCTCTTTGCTCCCTTACTATATTTGTATGATGGTACATGCCATTTGTTGCATGACTGCTTTTTATCTTAATTCGTTAAAAAATCGTAACTGTTCAATACCTTCACAGTTACAAAATCTGCTATTAATTTACATGCAGATTTCCAAGCTCATCAATCTCTATATTACTACAATTTTGTGAATATGTGTTCATTAAATTGCATATCTCCTGAGCTTTTTCGCCCGAAGCCACTGTCGGCCTGAAATCATTGTATGAGCTTACGCTGCTTAAGGTGCATGGAATAATCCGCGCATCTATGCCCGGCTGCAATTCACCATTTATTAGAGTAAATGCCTGCTGATAAATCGCCGTGTTCTTGTCTGCCGGATTTTTATTGCCTCCGAAGCAGAAATTTCCAAGACTGTAGCATATCATTTTGCCGTTATAGACCTCCATCCCCTGCAGCACATGAGGGTGGTTTCCGACTACCAGGTCTGCTCCCCAGTCGATGATACGATGTGCTGCCGCCTGCTGATAGTCATTAGGGTAATGGTCACCCTCTATGCCCCAGTGACAGCATGCAATAACTATCGCCGCTCCCTGTTCACGAAGCTGCGCTATACCGTTTTGGATATATGCCTCGCGGTCGCCGTTTTGTGACAAAAGGCTGACCGACACTATTCCAATCCTAGTCCCATCAGCAGTCTCATAAATACCGGTATGATCATTGAAGCCATACACTATCCCGGCATTGTCGAGCACATTTCTCGTATCGTCAAGTCCCTGCTGTCCATAGTCGTATGTGTGATTGTTTCCAAGACTGCAGGCCTCGATGGAGCTGCCCGTCATAATTCCGATGTAGCTAGGCTTTCCCTTAAGGTTCCAGCGCTTTTCTACGCGCTCCGTCGCATCCGATAGCACACACTCCAGGTTGATGAGTGTCATATCGTCAGCCTCAAAAATATCTCTCACACCGCCAAAAAAGTAGTCCTGTCCCTTTGAGTCATAATAAGAATTAAAGCTGCCGTCATAGCTTTGCTCCTGATTGTTACCGAGTGTACAATCTCCTGTAGCCGTAATCACTATGGTTGACATCTGTGGCTGCTGTGTATCCGCTTCTGTTGCCTCAGCTTTGGCTGCATCAGACTGTGTATTCGCTGTGCCTTCTGCCGTACTGTCAACTGCGTTATCCTCTGCTTTTCCGGCATCCGATGTGTCTCTAACTACATCAACGCCATTCCGGTTAGAGGCTTCCTTTATATTATCTCCAATATACTCTTTTCCTATGAGTGCTCCTGCCATAATGATGCATAAAACCAAAAGCACAGATAATAGAATTTTTAATCCTTTGTTTTCCATAATTTTTCCTCATATTCCTCACACCCTTAGAATATCAACCGTGTGCGCACTTGCTCCCATCAGGTCTGCTCTCTCACATGTTGAAAGATGATACTGTACAAACATATCAAACTCCTCCTCGTCAAGAGCATTCAAAAATGGCCTGATATAATTTGCTGCGCCATCGGCTGCTATTATCTTTTCGCGTGTAAGGGCTGCCTGTGCATTTAATGCCTCTATATCTTCTAATCGGACAAAACTGTACAAATCATTAGCTTTTTCTGTACAATGGAAGCTCTCATCTAGCATTCCGCCCTCTATGCCCTCTTTTATATGCTTCTCCTTTATGGCATAGGTTATCACGCTGTACTCATTCATAATGTAAGCTACAAGTATGTAACCACCCGGTTTTGTCACTCTTTTTGCCTCATTCAATGCGGCAAGCTTTTCTTCCGCCGACTTCAGATGATACATAGGTCCGAATACGAGTGTGAGGTCAAATTCATCGTTTCCAAACTTTTTAAGCTTTGTGGCATTGCCCTGGTATGCCTTTACTTTATCGCTCTTTTGCTTCAGTCTGCCGAGGTTATGCTTAACTAACTCGAGTGCTGTCACATCATAGCCCTCCTCGGCAAGAGGCACTGAGTATCTGCCTGTTCCCGCACCGACATCCAGGATTTTAATCTGTGAGCGAAGATCAAGCTGCTTCTCATTCATCAAGCTGCCAAGACAATCGTGTATATACTTCATGGAGGTGATAAACTCTACCCTGCCGTGACGGCTGTTCAGGCGCTTTTCCTCGTTGAATTTGTTATAGTATTCTTCTAATTCTGTCACGTATATTCCTCCCTGTATTATTCCTCGATATGCTCACGTCCCTGCGCAATGATTGTGCGCACATGTCCGTCGGCAAGTGAATAAAACACTGATTTGCCCTCACGTCTGCTGTTTACGAGCTTGTTTGCCTTTAATATCCTAAGCTGGTGTGATATGGCGGACTGTGTCATGTTTAGCACCTTTGCAAGGTCGCAGACGCATACCTCCGCTTCAAACAACACAAAGAGGATTCTGATCCGGGTGGAATCGCCAAACACTTTAAAAAGCTCTGCAAGGTCGTAGAGCTCGGTTTCCTCCGGCATTGTATCATTTACTATTTTCAGAAGGTCTTCGTGGATTTCGTTGCAGTCGCAGCATTCTATCTGTTCATTTATGTTTTCGCTCATGGTGGTGTCCTTTCTGCGTTATTTTTACTTTATTGGCTATGGGGCGGGTGCTCCGCATAAATTGCATGTGCCTTCGCAGTTACACAATAACTTTTTTTATACGCGAAAGACAGAGTGCACCTCTTGGATGCATTCTGTCTGGTATTTTTTATATAGTAGTTTTATGGCATTTTGATATCTGCTCTTTGATATCTGTTCTTTGAGCTCTACCTTTTTAGAGCTTGTGTACGAATAATGCGCGGATTGCATTTAGCACTGCTATCACCATTACTCCTACATCTGCAAATATTGCGAGCCACATATTGGCTATTCCGACTGCTCCGAGCACGAGGCAGATCAGCTTGATGCCTATTGCAAAGTATGTGTTTTCATATACTATTCGCAGGCATTTGCGCGATATTTTTATTGCTTTGGCTATCTTTAGCGGGTCATCATCCATGAGGACGATATCTGCGGCTTCGATTGCTGCATCTGAACCCATGGCGCCCATTGCAATTCCGATATCTGCTCTTGAGAGCACCGGTGCATCGTTGATTCCGTCTCCGACGAAGGCAAGCTTTTCTTTGCTGCCCTTTCTTGCGAGCAGTTCTTCTACCTTTGCCACCTTATCGCCCGGTAAAAGCTCACTGTATACTTCATCGATTTCAAGCTCTGCCGCTACTGAGTCGGCTACTGTTCTTGAATCACCTGTAAGCATTATTGTACCTTTTATTCCGGCTTTTTTCAATGCCTTTATTGCTGCCGCTGAGGTTGGTTTTATCTTATCTGAAATAAGGATATAGCCCTCATAGCTGCCGTCTATTGCGATATGGACTATGGTGCCGACCTTGTCAGTTTCACTGTAGCTTAAGCCCAGCTTTTTCATAAGCTTGTAGTTTCCTGCCGCTACAGATACGCCATCTACCTTTGCGGTGATTCCGTGGCCGCTGATTTCCTCAACGTCTGTCACGCGGGTTCTGTCGATTTCCTTTCCATATGCCTTCTGTAAGCTCCTGCTGATTGGGTGCGATGAACTGCTCTCTGCAAGTGCTGCGTACTCGAGCACATTTTCTCTATCGAGCGTATTGTCGTAGACTCCTGCCACCTCGAAAACGCCCTCTGTCATGGTGCCGGTCTTGTCAAATACAACGTATCTGGTCTGTGATAAGGTCTCAAGATAGTTTGAGCCCTTTACAAGAACACCCTCGCGGCTGGCGCCTCCGATTCCTGCAAAAAAGCTGAGCGGAATACTAATGACCAGCGCGCACGGACAGCTTATTACAAGGAAGGTAAGTGCCCTGTATATCCATATGCCCCACTGTGGTGCGGCTGACATGAAAAGTATTCTGACAAGCGGTGGCAGTATCGCAAGTGCAAGTGCACTGTAGCAGACTGCCGGAGTGTAATACTTGGCAAATTTTGATATGAAGTTTTCTGATTTTGATTTCTTTGAGCTTGAATTTTCAACGAGGTCAAGTATCTTTGAAACCGTTGATTCGCCAAACTCTTTGTTCGTTTTAATCTTTAAAACACCGGACATATTGATGCATCCGCTGATTATCTCATCACCGCATTTTGCATCCCTCGGCACGCTCTCACCTGTAAGCGCGCTGGTGTTTAATGTAGATGATCCCTCAACTATCACACCGTCGATAGGAACCTTTTCTCCGGGCTGTACCACGATTACTGAGCCGATAGCAACCTCATCAGGGTCAACCTGGGTGAGCTTTCCGTCCACCTCAATATTGGCATAGTCGGGTCTGATATCCATGAGCTCGCTGATATTCTTACGGCTCTTTCCGACTGCATAGCTCTGAAACAGTTCTCCTATCTGGTAGAAGAGCATAACGGCTATAGCCTCTGTATAGTCACCATTCTCATAAAGTGCAACCGCTATCGCACCTACGGTGGCAACCGCCATCAGGAAGTTTTCATCAAATACCTGCTTGTTTTTGATTCCCTTAAATGCTTTTTTCAGGATATCGTATCCTATAACCAGATAAGGCACCATGTAAAGCAGGAACCTGATAATTCCCTTAACCGGTATGAAATGTAATATAATCATGAGTACCGCTGCGATTATGATACGCACAAGTACTTTTTTCTGCTTTTTATTCATACGCCATAGCTCCATTCATTATAATCTCTTGATAATCACCCTTACTATAACGCAGGCATTGAAATAATATCGTTTGTCATTCCTGCACCCGACAATTTATAAGAAAATCTCGCAATCATCCTCTACCTTTTTACAGTTCTTAAGAACCTCCTGCATAACCGCCTTTGCATCCTGTCCCTCTTCAAACTCAACGCTCATCTTGAGTGTCATGAAATTGACTGTAGCATCCTTTACACCTGCTGTATTCTTTGCGGCATCCTCCATCTTGTTGGCGCAGTTAGCGCAGTCTACATCGATTTTGTAAGTCTTCTTCATAGTGGTGTTCTCCTTATTTAATGAATTATTTGTTTTACTGTACGTTTTTCATTGAACATATGAATGATTGTTCATATGTTGATTTTATTATAGCACCTTTTGCACTGTTGTCAATACACAATGTGCATCTAAACATAAAATTTATTCACATACTCTAATCACATAATTAATCTCATAGTTTATGATTCAGGCTTCATCTGTGATATTTTCTTTCCAGCTGCTTCCCTCTTCTATCCCGTTTGCCGTAAGCCATTCATCCTCAACCTCTACATGACGCTGTCTGCCGTTTTCGTCCTCGAGATAAACCACGCATTTTGCTTTTGCGCCGTCTGCTCTTTCCTCACAGCCAAAATCAGCCTCATATATGTGTGTTACCGTATACATCTGCACTCTACCTTCTTTCATATGATTTTGCATGCCATAAATATATAGAAACTTCCCACATGTACAGGTGGATGTGTCCACTCTAAAATATCATGTGGGAAGCTGTTTATCAACTATATTTATTATTATAATGCTGCTTTAATCGCTGCAAGCAGCTCATCATATGTCTCATATGCAGGAAGCTCAGGGTAGTCCTTCTTTATAGCATCTGTGCTTCTGAAAAGGAAACCTGCCTTGCTTGCCTGTATCATGCCTAAATCGTTGTGGCTGTCACCGCTTGCGATGGTATCGTATCCGATAGACTGCAGTGCCTTTACAGTTGTAAGCTTTGACTGCTCACATCTCATTCTAAAGCCTGTAATCTCGCCATCTTCAGCAACCTCAAGCTCGTTACAAAAGATTGTCGGCCAGCCGAGCTTCTTCATGAGCGGGCCTGCAAACTGTGAAAATGTATCACTGATGATGATTACCTGTGTGATTGAACGAAGCTCATCCAAGAACTCCTTTGCTCCAGGCATTGGATCTATCTTTGCGATTGTCTCCTGGATTTCTTTTAATCCGAGTCCGTGCTCCTTTAAAATATTTATTCTATAGTTCATGAGCTTATCATAATCAGGCTCATCTCTTGTTGTCTTTTCAAGCTCAGGAATGCCTGTCTCCTTTGCAAATGCAATCCAGATTTCAGGTACCAATACTCCCTCAAGGTCTAAGCATACAATATTCATTTTGATTCCTCCGTGTGTTTTATTCTGTGGATTTCGATGAAACTCAATATACTTGTCAGGTAACTATTTAAGCAGCCTTGAATAATTACATTTCATTTATAGTTCACCGATTTAATCCAGTAAAGTATATCATACAAGACGACTGTCTACAATAGAATTATACGTGATTTTTCAAAGGATTTTTCAGTAAATCATTATTACCGTCCATTACGCTCGTTGGCTTTTGCACACGCACCGGCTTCCGCAGAGAAGACGCCCTCATCATCTATGATATTTCCGCTCTCAACATGCTTTTTCAGGATATTGTTAAACGCATAATCCCAGATTTTCTCTGAGCCAAGTGCTGTGCGCTTATTTCTGCCGAGTATCTGCGACAGCTTTACACTGTGCTCACGCCATGAAAGCCCATCCGATGCATCGTTTAGGAGCATTGGCTGGATATTGTCCATGGTGCGGGCAAATCTGGCTTCCGGTGTCTGCTGCGCCTCAAATTCCTTCCACAGCTCTAAAAGCGGCTCGCCCTGTTCCTTTGGCAAGAGTCCGTATATACGCTCCGCCGCCTTCTGCTCACGCTCATGCTGTGTGGCCTTGCCTGCCTCATCATAGGCATATGTGTCTCCTGCGTCAATCTCTACTATGTCGTGTATCAAAAGCATTCCTACTGTCTTTAGCACGTCTATCTTCTCATTGGCATACTCACTCAAGAGCATGGTCATGATAGCCATATGCCAGGCATGCTCCGCATCATTTTCCTTGCGGCTTGCATCAGCTAAATAAGTCTGGCGGAATATCTCCTTTTCCTTGTCGATTTCTCTGATGAAATCAAGCTGTTTTTCTAATCTTTTGTCTTTCTCATTTTCCTGCATTATTGTATCTCCGCGTTAATTCTCACTATATTTGCAAATCTGCATCTTTTTACTATTATGAATTAACCAATAATTTTGTCAAGCGGTCAATACAAATTACAGCGCATCCTTCATTGCTTTAACATACTCACCGACATACTTTGGTGAAGCCTCCCCATACTCATCGATTATCTTGATGATGGCAGAGCCCACAATGGCACCATCCGAGATATCTGCCATCTTCTTTGCCTGCTTGGGTGTTGAAATGCCAAAGCCTATAGCACATGGTACATCTGTGTTTTCTCTGATTACCTTGACTATTGAAGCCAGATCTGTCTTAATCTCGCTTCTTGTACCGGTGACTCCGAGGCTTGAAATCACATAGATGAAGCCGGTTGCCTCCTTTGCTATCATCGCAATGCGATCCTTTGATGTAGGCGCGATAAATGAAATAAGATCCACATCATATTTCTCGCAGAGTGGTAAAAACTCTTCCTTTTCCTCATATGGGATATCCGGCAGAATGAGTCCGTCAATGCCTATTTCCTTACATATACTGATAAACTTTTCTGCGCCGTATGAGTAAACCACGTTTGCATATGTCATGAAAACCATAGGGATTGTGACATCTTTTCTCAAATCTCTCACAAGGTCAAAAACCTTGTCTGTTGTAACTCCGGCTGCAAGTGCCTTTATGTTGGCGCCCTGGATTACAGGTCCCTCTGCTGTAGGATCAGAGAATGGAATTCCAAGCTCTATAAGGTCTGCGCCGTTTGCAACTGCTTCTCTTACGATTTTTGCGGTTGTCTCTAAATTTGGATCACCGCAGGTGATAAATGGTATAAATGCCTTGCCGTTTTCAAACGCACTTCTTATCTTACTCATAAATATTCTCCCCTCTGTATCTTGCTATTGCCGCGCAGTCCTTGTCGCCTCTGCCTGAAACAGTAACAACGATTATCTTGTCCTTGTCCATTGTAGGCGCCAGCTTCATGGCATATGCCACTGCATGTGAGGACTCGATTGCAGGGATGATTCCCTCTGTCTTTGCGAGGTATTCAAAAGCATTTACCGCTTCATCATCTGTTACCGGTACATATTTTGCTCTTCCGATATCGTGCAGATATGCGTGCTCCGGTCCGACTCCCGGATAGTCAAGTCCTGCAGAAATAGAATAAACCGGAGCAATCTGTCCGTATTTATCCTGACAGAAATATGACTTCATGCCGTGGAAAATACCAAGACGGCCTGTATTTACTGTAGCTGCAGTCTCAAAGGTATCTATTCCTCTTCCTGCTGCCTCGCAGCCGATGAGCTCAACTCCCTCATCCTCTATGAAGTTGTAAAAGCTTCCGATGGCATTTGAGCCGCCGCCCACACATGCGATGACCGCATCAGGCAGTCTGTGCTCCTTTTCAAGCATCTGCTCCTTGATTTCCTTTGAGATGACCGCCTGGAAATCTCTTACGATGGTAGGGAACGGATGTGGTCCCATAACTGAGCCCAGGCAGTAATGTGTGTCCGAAATTCTCTTGGTCCACTCTCTCATTGCCTCAGATACGGCATCCTTTAATGTGGCTGTGCCTGATGTAACAGGGATAACCTCTGCTCCGAGCAGACGCATGCGGTATACATTGAGCGCCTGACGCTTTGTGTCCTCCTCGCCCATGAATACAACACATTCCATACCCATAAGGGCTGCGGCCGTTGCTGTTGCCACGCCGTGCTGACCGGCTCCGGTCTCAGCTATCAGGCGGGTTTTGCCCATTTTCTTTGCAAGAAGTGCCTGACCTAATACGTTGTTGATCTTGTGGGCTCCTGTATGGTTTAAATCCTCTCTTTTAAGGTATATTTTTGCTCCACCGAGATCCTTTGTCATCTTTTCTGCGTAGTACAGTCTCGACGGTCTTCCTGCATAATCGTTGAGAAGCTCTGTGAGCTCTCTGTTAAATTCAGGATCGTTTTTGTAATAATTGTATGCTTCTTCTAATTCTTTAACGGCATTCATGAGGGTTTCAGGAATGTACTGTCCTCCGTGAATACCAAATCTTCCGTTTGGATTTGTCATGATGTTTTCCCTTCTGATGTATATTTGTAAATATTTTGTTTTCTGTACTGAATAGTTACAGATATTCTTAAAACCATGAAGATACTTATATATCTCTATTAGCTTAATCGCAATTCATCAAGCTTAACCTTTTTGTCGTCCGCTCTCATCAGCGTCTCTCCGATAAGCACTGCGTCAGCTCCGATTTCACGTATTGCCCTGATATCGTCTGTGCTCTTTACACCACTTTCCGATACAAATATGATGTCATCGGGAATCAGGTCACGAAGCTTTCTGCTGTTAGCTGTATCAACTGTAAAATCCTTCAGATTGCGGTTGTTGACACCTATTATTCTGGCACCGGCTCTTACCGCCATCCCTGCCTCTTTTTCATCGTGTATCTCCACAAGAGCGCTTATGCCAAGACTGTCACAGATTTTTATGTATTCACCAAGCTGCACCTCTGACAGTATAGAGCAGATTAAAAGCACCGCAGCGGCACCGAGTGCCTTTGCCTGATATATCTGATATTCATCAACCGTAAAATCCTTTCGGATGCACGGAATCGAAACCATTTTCGCAATCTCCTTAAGATACTCATCCGAGCCTAAAAACCACTTTGGCTCTGTCAGTACCGAGATGCAATCCGCACCTGCCGCCTCGTATTCCCTTGCGATTTCAAGATATCTGAAATCCGGCTCTATAAGCCCCTTTGACGGCGAAGCCTTCTTGCACTCGCATATGAAGCTCAAGCCATCCTTTTTGAGTGCTTTTTCAAATGCAAAATCACAAAGCTTTTCGTTTTTCGTCTGCATCGCGATATTCTTCATTTCCTCAAGGCTTATTTTTTTCTTGTCCTCTGCCACGCGAAGCCTTGAATATTCTGCAAGCTGGTCTAAAATATTCATCGCTTTTCCTTTCCTGTTTTGTGTGCCTAGCTGTTGCTTACCTCGATGAGCTTATCGAGTGTTTCAAGTGCTTTTCCTGAATCAATGATTTTTGCTGCAAGCTCGATACCCTCTTTCATGCTGTCAGCCTTTCCTCCTATATAAAGTGATGCGCCTGCGTTCATGAGTACTGCATTTCTCTTATGGCCCTTCTGTCCGCCTAAGATATCACGTACAATTTTCGCATTTTCCTCAGGTGTACCGCCTTTTAAATCCTCCTTTGTACAGCGCTCAAAGCCGAAATCCTCCGGTGAGATTACTGTGGTTCTGAACCATCCGTCCTTTATCTCGCATATCTTGGTCGGTGCGCTCATGGAAATCTCATCAAGCTTATCCATGCCATATACTACCATTCCACGCTTTACTCCGAGGCTTACAAGCACCTGTGCAAGCGGCTCTACAAGATACTCATCATACACTCCGAGAAGCTGCATGGCCGGTGAACCCGGATTTGTGAGCGGTCCTAAAATATTGAATACGGTTCTAAAACCAAGCTCTTTTCTGATAGGTCCGACATATTTCATTGATGTGTGATATTTCTGTGCAAAGAAGAAGCACATGCCGACTTTATTTAAAAGCTCCACACATTTCTCAGGGCTCTGGTCTATGTTGACACCGAGTGCCTCAAGACAGTCTGCTGTGCCGCATAATGAAGAGGCTGCCCTGTTTCCGTGCTTTGCCACCTTCATGCCGCCTGCTGCCGCAACAAGTGCAGAGGTTGTTGAAATGTTGAAGCTCTGTGCATTGTCTCCGCCTGTTCCTACGATTTCAAACACATCCATACCTGTTTTCACCTGTACCGCATGCTCTCTCATGGCTGCTGCACAGCCTGCGATTTCGTCTGTTGTCTCAGCCTTTGCGCTCTTTGTGGAAAGAGCTGCAAGAAAAGCTGCATTCTGGGTTGGTGTTGTCTCACCGCCCATGATCTCATTCATCACTGTATATGCCTCATCATATGTGAGGTCTTCTTTGTTTACGATTTTTACTATGGCTTCTTTGATCATGATTATGTCCTCCTGTATTCCGATGATATTTCGTTTATAATTTTGTTTATGATTTTGTTCTGCTATTTGTTTTCAATTCAACAACTAATATATAAATTCATTAAACGCTGCAATTTTCAATTAAGCTTTGATAAAATTACTAAGCATCTGCTTTCCGTCCGGTGTCATGATTGACTCCGGGTGAAACTGCACTCCGTATATCGGATATTCCTTGTGCTCAACAGCCATGATCTCACCATCATCTGTAGTGGCTGTAATCTTTAGGCAATCAGGCATCGTGTCCGCATCTGCAGCAAGTGAATGGTAACGTGCTACCTTTGCTTTTTTCGGGCAACCCTTGAGTAAAAGGCTTTCTGTGTCAAACGATACATCCGATTGCTTTCCGTGCATGAGCTCCTTTGCATATGTGACTGTCGCACCATATGCTGCGCATATCGCCTGATGTCCGAGGCACACACCAAGGATTGGGATTTCCTTTCCAAGCTCCTTTGCCACAGCTATTATCACGCCCGCATCCTCAGGCCTTCCCGGTCCCGGTGATAAAATGATGCGGTCAGGCTTTAAAGTCCTAATCTCTTCAACTGTCATCTCATCATTTCTGATTACTCTGATATCAGGTTCTATCTCGCCGATTAGCTGATACAGATTGTATGAAAAGCTGTCGTAGTTATCAATCAGTAAAATCATTCTTCCACCTCCTGTGAGACTTCCAGTGCCTTAAGAGAAGCCTTTGCCTTGTTTATGCACTCCTGAAATTCCTTCTCAGGATCTGAATCCGCAACGATTCCCGCTCCGCTTCTCACGAAAACCTTTCCGTTTTTCTTGTAGGCAATACGGATTGCAATACATGTGTCCATATTTCCTGTAAAATCTATATATCCAATCGCGCCACCGTAAATGCCTCGCTTGTTGTCCTCAAGCTCTCCGATGAGCTGGCACGCTCTGATTTTTGGCGCTCCTGAAAGTGTTCCTGCCGGAAGCACGGCCTCAATTGCATCGAGTGCGTCGTACTCTTCTCTTATCTCTCCACGCACTGTCGAACCTATATGCATCACATGTGAATATCTCTCTATGGAATGAAGCTTTTCAACTTTTACAGTTCCGAATTTACTTACCTTTCCGAGGTCATTTCTTCCAAGATCCACGAGCATATTGTGCTCTGCGAGCTCTTTTTCGTCCTTAAGCAGCCCTTCCTCAAGCTTTTTGTCCTCCTCTGCTGTGGCACCTCTCGGCCTCGTGCCTGCCAGCGGGAATGTGTGAAGCACTCCATTTTCAAGCTTCACAAGTGTCTCCGGAGATGCTCCCGCAACCTCCACATCGGTTCCCGAAAAATAAAACATGTACGGCGAAGGATTTATCGTTCGAAGCACGCGGTAGGTATCAAAAAGGCTTCCCTCAAACGGTGCGCTCAATCTGTTTGATAAAACTATCTGGAAAATATCCCCCTCTTTGATATGGTGCTTTGCCTTCTCGACCATCTCACAATACTGCTCCTTTTCAAAAAGCGGTGTGACCTCACCCAGCAGCTTGCCACCCATATTCTGTTTTTTCTCTCCGTGCATCAGAAGCTCCCTAAGCTGCTTTAGCTCAACAATCGCTTTGTTGTAGCCTGTTTCCGGAGCATCAAGTGACATATTTGCGATTAGTATTATCTTTTGGCACAGATTGTCAAATGCTATTACCTTATCAAAAAGCATCAGATCAACATCCTTGAAATCCTCTGTATCCTTTGCTTTTCCTCTGATGCTTTTCTCCTTGTAGCCCAGATAATCATACGAAAATAACCTACAAGGCCACCTGTAAACGAAGGCAGATAATCAAATTTCGGACTCTTGTACTCTGAAAGAATCTGTCTGATGTACTCTGAAGGATTTTCCGTCTCCACCGAAAGCTTTCCAAGCTTCATGTGACCATCTATGCAGTTAATCTCAAGCTTTGGATCATATCCCAAAAATGTATATCTTCCCCAGGCTTCATTGGCCTGTGCTGATTCAAGCAGATAACAATGTGTTGAAACATTCTGCAGAATCCTCATAGCCTCTATAGGTGTGATAAAATCTGATAATATCTCACAGCTTACAGGGAGAATGTCATACTTCCCGGTTTTTGCTATTTCTTTAACTTCGGTCAGTGTAGGTGAAATTTTCATATGCTTGCCTCCAAATTTTGTGTGGTAGTGAATAAATGTCCAATGTTCAACCGTGAACAAATGCCCAACATACAGCTCAAATTCGCCTCTTCGAGGCTTCTGTGCAGCTTACGCTGCTACAATTCTCGCTTTATGTTGTACTGTCCAGTGTTCAACCGTGAACAAATTGCCCAACATACAGCTCGAATTCGCCTCTTCGAGGCTTCTCCGCAGCTTACGCTGCTACAATTCTCGCTTTATGTTGTACAACCCAATGTTCACTTGAAATCTCGCATGCAAGCATGCAGATTTGCAAGTTCCATTGTGTTCTTTTGTTCACTAAAAAAACGCCCTTGACAGAATATTACTTCTGTCAAGGACGAATAATCTTAACTATCCGCGGTGCCACCTTGAATTCACGATAAAGCTCGTGCGCTTGGCAGGATACCAACATATCCCGGGCAAATGACGTATGCCCACACGTCGCAGAATACTCTGGATGAATGATAAATCCATTTGACTGCGCCCTCAGCGGTCCATTTGACAACTTGTTTCACACCTGATTCTCAGCACCACAGGCTCTCTGTAAAGGCATCATCGCCGTTATCTCCGCTTCAACGGTTTACAACTTATTTAATTGTGCAAACTTTTTATACTGTTTGATTTTCTTTAACGATTTAATACTTTATCTTACTAAATTTGTTTAGAGTTTATCACTCCTTTTTGTGTTTGTCAACATATTTTTGCCCCGTTTTTTCAATTAAATATTATGATTTTTGCCCCGTTTTTCTAATTATATACATTTAATTATTTTCAAAAAACATATTTAATGGCATTCTGCATAAAACATATTCCCCTATTATTTGATATATTTCGAATTGACATATTTCGTTGCCCTTGCCTGCCCTAATTTCATAACAGAACCTGTTTTTACCATTTTGCCAAGCACTGCTTCTACTGTAGACGGACTCACATCAGGAAGGATATCACAGATTTCGGCTTTTGAGACCGGAAGCACGCTGTTTAAAACTGTTTGCTCAACTCTTTCTGTTTTTTTTAGTTTTTTCCCATTTACAGTAGAAAATCTTTTGTCCAATTCTTTGTAACATTTATAGAGCATAGACAGAAAATTTTTCATATATTCAAAATATGAATTCTCATTTGTATGCCATCCTATAGATGACTCCTGCAATGCCTCGTAGTAAAAATCCTTTGACTCATTGATTTGCTCCTCAAAAGATACGTATTTTCCAACATCATATCCACTTTTATAAAGTAAAAACAATGATAATAATCTGGATACTCTGCCATTACCATCCGAAAACGGATGTATACATAAAAAATCCAATATCACACATGGAATCAGTAACAATTTGTTTATTTTTGGGTTATCTCTTGCATCCATATATGCAAGTACAAGCTGCTGCATTGCTTCACCTGTCTCTGCCGCAGAAACCGGTGTAAAGCGAACTCTACGCCTTCCTCTTTCATCAATCTCCATTATCAGATTGTCTTCCGTTTTGTATTTTCCTGACAGCTCATATCCTGCAAGATTTGTCATAGTTTCATGTATATGCAGAATCATATTTTCACTAAATGACATCTGATCATGCTTAGAATGTATCTCATCCAGTGCATCCCTATACCCTGCTATCTCACGCTCATCATGATTAAGAGGCGCACTGTCACCGTCAACAATCTGCTTTATACGTGCGTCTGTTGTAACAATACCCTCTATCGCATTAGAGCCTTTAACAGATTGTACTCTTGCAATCTTTTCCAGCTCAGTATATATACTTTTATTGCTTTCCTTTCGCGTATCTGATATAGCATTAAATGCAGTAATTGTTGCTGTAAGATTAACTATCTCAGCCGGTAATAAGCCCTCATCTAAAAAAGAATAGTCAAATATATGCATATTGTCCTCCTGTTATCTGCATATATTTTATCAAAAAATATGCAGATACTCAATCAGTATCTGCACATTTTTTAAGTAATACTATGCATTAAAATCGTAAACCGGTGTGTTTTTGCACATTAATAACATAAAATCGCCTCGCATTATATAAATTCGATTGATAACCTTATTATAGTTGTTATTAGATGTGTAATCACTCAAAAACACCGACTAATCTAAAGTCTTAATTTAGATTAGTCGGCATTCTGGTTTTCTATAAAATATACTCCATCTGGCGTTCCTTTGTCTTAAGCCCCATCTTCTCATAAAATTTCTCAGCAGATGTGTTTCCGCTCCATACATTGAGAGTGACCTCGTAGCAGCCGAGATGCTTTGCCTCATTCTTTACATATTCAAAAAGCTGCTCTCCGATATGCGCTCCTCTGGTCTTTGCATCTACACACAGATCATCTATGAAAAGTGATGTAAACGGCACCATATTGTTGGAAAACGGCTGCTGTCTTATCTGGCAGAATGCATATCCCATGCAGATATCATCATCACCTGCCGCAACATATATCGGCTTTGTATCGTCCTTTATCATTTCTGCAAGCTCTTCATTTGTATATTTTGTCGTTCCCGGAATAAAAATATCCGGTCTGATATCGGCATGAATCTGAAGCACCTGCTCTAATAATTCAATAAGTCTTGGTATGTCTTTTTCCTGTGCTCTTCTAATATTCATTTTTGAGAATCATCCTTCCTGTTGTCGTTAATGTATAGTTTTTATATTTCAAAATAAATCCAGCATATTATCGAGATAAATGTGCTCTCTGACATGTATCTGATACTGTGGCTTCGTCATATAGTAAAGCAGAAATTCCAGTACCATGGCACTTCCAAGCCCTCTGCCCTCTATTTTAAAATTGCTAAAGCCCATCGGCAGATAAGTGTTCTTTATATCGTCTACTCCTATAAATCCCGGATTTTCCATTGCCTTCGAAAAGAGATATCCCTGCCCTGCATCAGGTGCAGTGCAGTAATGCTCCGGGCAATCCTCGCCCAGATTTTTGCGGCTAACCGTCTCGTAGCATTTCTTCCTGTCCGTGCAGCCAAACCAGCAGCACTCATTGCACAAAAATTCTACTTTTTCCTTTTGATGCTGTGATAGTGCTTTCAGATTGTCAAATGATTTGTTCAACCTGAAATCCGGTACCACATAGCGGAAATCCCCTCTGTTTAGCTCATTTTCAAATTCACGGAAATCTGTCAGAACCTTTGTGGTTGAAGACACAAAATAAAAGTCAGGGTAATTTTCTTTTATGTAATCAAGCAGAATATCTGAGTAGATGATTATGCCGTTTCCAAAACCCCTGCTTCGCTCATTATCTCTGCCTATATCAAATATCCTGCACAGTTCGTTACATTTTTTGTCAGAAAGATGCTCCTTAGTAAGCAATGAATTGCTAAAGGTAAGTCTCGCGGATATCCCATATTCCTGCATCAGCTTAAGCACTTCCTTCGGATCGTGCTCACCAAAACCGACGCGGCCTCCGCTCCATATGCAGTCTGCCGGTGCACCGTATATTGAGCCTATATCGCACCAGTCATAGAAATATTCCCGGTGCTTGCGGTACAGTGGGAGAAATTCTTTGTATAATTCATAAAATTCAAACAATCCCGGTAGATGATAATACGCTTTCATTTTGACTCCTTATTTTAATCCGTACCAGACTCTCAACAGACTCTAGTATACTTCTCCCAAATGTAAGTGTAAAATCCCGGAGCGTATTGTATGCTTTGATAGCATATCAATATCACGCTCCGGGGTTTCTATTTACGCCTGATTTAGTTTAAGAAATTCTGTATGATAACTTCCTCTGCCTCTTCCTCTGTAAGTCCGAGTGTACGGAGCTTGAGAAGCTGTTCATCGTTTATCCTGCCGATTGCTGCCTCATGGATGATAGCTGCATCGATATTTTTTGCCCTGATTTCAGGGATTGAACCGACCTCTGCATGATCCATGATGATAGAATCGCACTGGATATGAGCCTGGCATTTGCTGTTGCCGATGGCATTCGGATGGAAGGTCTGGACTGAGTTTCCTTTTCCTACGGATCTGGAAACAATCTGTGCAGAGCTGTCCTCTCCGTTTAACTGCACCTCGATATTTGACTCCGCCTTCTGCTCTCCATCTGTCATGAGACGCTCTGTGACATAGAGCTTTGCGTCCTTTCCAAGCTCCACATTGGTCTCACGGACTGTAGAATCAACACCCTTTATCTGTGCTGTATCGAGTGTGAAAACAGAATTCTCACCCACAAATATATTTGTTACAGGGTTGAGCACTCTCGCACCTGTTCCGTTTCCCTCGCCGTAGTGTCTTTTCC
>ENA-OQKV01000096-OQKV01000096.1-human-gut-metagenome-genome-assembly--contig:-NODE-96-length-36309-cov-2.878835_pt1 | contig 36309 bp, 32 predicted proteins | sample MGYA00242655_ERZ504811 | MGnify/ENA primary metagenome ERZ504811 (study PRJEB26092, sample SAMD00036406) | human gut metagenome | host: Homo sapiens | study: EMG produced TPA metagenomics assembly of...
GATTGTGGTGCAGGGTGTCCTGATAGGTGTCGTCGCCGTAGAGCCAGGCGCTGCAATACATCGTGCGGGTGTTCTCCATCGGCAGGTCAAAGGCAAAGTAGCCGCTGCCCGCCGTGCAGGTCACGTCGTAGACGCCGGGTTCGATGTCCTCGCCCACAAGCAGATACAGGCTGTCCTCGCTGTCGCTGAGGGTATACGAAATATCGCCGGTCACCGGGTTGGGGGCAGTATCGGTGGACAGGTCATCGACCTGCGCGTTGCTGCTGTGGAAATAGAGCGCATTGTTCCCGGTCAGGAACAGCACCGTACCCGCGGGCAGCGGGACGTCGTCCAGCCCCGAATCCGCAGCGTCGTAGGCGGACAGATCCTCATAAATTTCCACACCGCAGGCATCGTTGACAAGGTGCATCTCCATGGACGTGCCGTCCTCGGCGCACTTGATCGTGTAGGTGCCCGCGGGCAGGTCCTGCCCCACGACGTACAGCCCGGCGGGCAGGTCGCCGTCCCAGTCGGTGCCCCCGGCGGATACGAGCGGGCGCAGGTCGTCGTAGGCGTTGCTGTCGGCCTCTATGGCCTGTTCTTCGGAAAATTCGGGAACGGGCTCGGAAACCGAGGAACCGATTTTACGCTGCAGCAGGACCTGCAGCATGGGCAAAATCAAAAACAGCGCCACAACGATGATAAGCCACGCGACATTGGCACTGCGTCTGCGTCTGGAGGGTGCCTCGATGTGGTGCTCCACCCGGGCCGTGCGCACCGCGGGGCGCGGTGCATTGTGGCGGTCTGTGCCGCTCTCATGTACATGGGCGGTGCGTTCCTCATCGTCGTAGCCTTCCACCTTGGGGCGATTGCCCGCGGGCCGCACGCGGTGGAGAACATCCTCGCCGTTGACGCGGTGATAGTGGGCACTCTCGCCCCGCAGGGTGTAGCTGTGCTCCGGCGGGATGGGCAGACCACAGTCCTCACACCGGCCATTGACGACCCGTCCGCCGCACAGGCTGCATTTTTGCATAGGGACACCTCCTCTTTTGCCTTTATTATACAGGATAGCGTAGGAAATAGCAAGAGGGGCGGGAACAGCTTCAGGCATTTCCTGCCCGTTTTGCAGCCGTCTTTCTGTGCAGCTGCTCGGAAAAAACTGTCATCAATACCAGCATCAGCAGCAGGACAAAGGGATACAGCTTCATCGTGATATTCTGCGCCAGAACGCCGAAAAGCGGTGAAAGGAGCGTGCTGCCGGTGTAGGCGGCGGCCATCTGCAGGCCGGTCATTGACATGCTGAGATTCTTGCCGAAGTTGGACGGCGTCTCGTGAATGATGCTGGGGTAGATCGGTGCGCAGCCCAGTCCGGCGACCACAAGGCCGACCGGCAGCAGCGCATTGCCGAAGGGCAGCAGGATCAGCACAATACCCACGGCATTCAGAAGCTGTCCCATGCGGATCATCTGCTGATCGTTGAATTTCATCGTCAAAAAGCCGCTGAAAAACCGTCCGACTGTGATGCCTACGTAAAACAGGCTCGCCCAGCTGGCGGCGGTCATTGCATCCAGACCGCGGGTCAGGGTGCAGTAACTGGCGGCCCACATACCGGCGATCCCCTCGACACCGCTGTAAAACGCAAAACAGAGCATTACCTCCGGCACACCGGGGACTTTCAGCAGTTCGGAAATCGTGCGATGTTCCGGGGTAAACTCCTCCCCTGCTCCGGCGTCGGCAGGGGTCTGCCACAGCGGCAGGCTGAACAGCAGCAACGCCGTCAGCACAAACTGCAGAACGGACACTATGCGGTAGCCGTTCTGCCAGGTGCTGCCCGCCAGCGCCCAGCCCATGATGACCGGGCCGCCCGCTGCGCCGATGCCCCACATGCAGTGCAGCCAGCTCATGTGGCGGCTTTTATAATGTAAGGCAACATAGTTGTTCAGGGCCGCGTCCACGCTGCCTGCACCCAGCCCATAGGGCACGGCCCACAGGCAGAGCATCCAGAACTGTGTGGAGACCGAAAAGCCGAACAGCGCGGCAGCTGTCATGGCCACACTGAGGGCGGTCACTTTTCCGGTACCCAGCGCACGGGTGAGCCGGTCGCTGTTCAGGCTGGAAACAATGGTGCCAAAGGAGATGATCATGGAGATCAGCCCCGCATAGGACACCGGCACACCGAGCGCCGGATACATGGAGGGCCACGCCGACCCCAATAGGGAATCCGGCAGGCCCAGACTGATGAACGAGATGTAAATGATCGGAAGCAGAAGCTGTACCATGAATCTTGAGTTCCTCCGGGAAGCGTGTTATACTTGCAATGCATCTTATACTTTGCTGATGTAATAATATCACACATCGGAGCGGAATATTAGGATAAAAACGCCCGATTGATACAACAAAACCGGCGCGGATGCGGATGTGCACCTTGACGGAAAGGAGATGGCTGATCGTGGCATTTCAGACCAGCTGTGCAGCAGCGGGCGGGCTCAACTGCCTGCCGGATGTTGTGGCGGATGACGAGGGCAGGGAACTGGTGCAGCACGGCAGCGCACTGTTTCCTATTGCCTGCTATGAAGAGGACCTCAAAAGCTACTCGGTAGCATGGCATTGGCATGAAGAGTTTGAATACATCCTTGCCGTAAAAGGCCCGCTGGCGGTGGACGTGAGCAAAGCCCGGCTGGTTTTGCAGACCGGGCAGGGCGTGTTTGTCAATTCCGGAGTGTTCCATGCGGTGGAGCAGGCTGAGACCGGGGATGCCCTGCTGCATTCCGGGGTATTCCATCCGCGCCTGATCGGCGGCATGGATACTATCTTCTGGCAAAAGCTCGTACACCCGCTGCTTCAGCCGGGAGCACCGGCGTTCTTTCTGCTGGACGAGGCAGACGACGGGCAGAAGGCCGTGCTCTGCCATTTGCGGGAAGTCTGGGACGCAGTGGCCCAAGAGGTCTTTGACTATGAGAATCAGGCGCGGTACCATCTTTCGGCGGCGGTGCATCTGCTGGGAATGCAGTGCGAGGGTGGAAAAACAAAGGTCTCTCAGCAGGAGCAGATCGCGGCCCAGCGCATGAAACAGATGCTGCGTTTTGTGGAAGAGCATTATGCTGAGGAACTGAACGTGGAGCGCATTTCCGACTGCGTGGCCCTGAGTGAGAGCGCCTGCCTGCGCAGCTTCCGGCAGCTGCTGGGGATCACACCCATCCAGTATGTCAAGCAGTACCGCATTGAAAAGGCCGCCGAGCTGCTGCTTTCCACCAGCATGAAGATCGGCGAGATCGGTGCCGACTGCGGCTTTTCGGATACCAGCTACTTTACAAAGACCTTCCGGGAGATCAAGCACTGCACGCCCAGAGAGTACCGTCAGAAGTTTGCAGGAAGAGAGCAGTCTCTTTCAAGGCGGGACGGCGGCAGAGCCAGTGCACCGGCTGAAACAGCGTTATAAAAAGGAGAATCGGAAACAATGCAGCGTAGTTTGACCAAAGGCCCCATCACCGGCAGCATTTTGCTGTTTGCTCTGCCGCTGATGCTGGCCTATCTGCTTTCGGCCACGCCGCTGGGCGTTACCGGCATCTGGCTCAGCGTGCCCATCGGCTGGGCGCTGGCAGATGCCATTGGCATTGGATACTATTTAAAAAAGAAGCAGTGACAGCAGGGGGGAGAGAAAATGGTCGACCATATCAGGATCCGCGGCGCGCGGGTGCACAACCTGAAAAACGTGAATGTGGATGTGCCGCTGGGCAAAATCGTGGGTGTGGCGGGCGTGTCCGGTTCGGGCAAGTCCAGCCTTGCGCTGGGCGTGCTTTACGCCGAAGGCTCCCGCCGGTATCTGGACGCACTTTCCACCTATACGCGCCGCCGCATGACGCAGGCGGCAAAGGCATCGGTGGACGAAGTGCTGTATGTTCCGGCTGCACTGGCACTGCATCAGCGGCCCGCTGTGCCGGGCATCCGCAGCACCTTTGGTACCGGCACGGAACTGCTGAACAGTCTGCGCCTGATGTTCTCCCGTCTTTCCAGCTATCCCTGCCCGCAGTGCGGCCGCTGGCTGGAACCCAGCCTTGCCGTGGCGGCAGAAAAGCCGCTGCTCTGCCCGCAGTGCGGTGCCAGCGTGCGCGCGCTTTCCGCTGAAGAATTTGCTTTCAACAGTCAGGGTGCCTGCCGCACCTGCAGCGGTACCGGCATGGTGATGACCGTGGACGAGAGCACCCTTGTGCCGGACGATTCTCTTACGATCGACGAAGGTGCTGTGGCCCCGTGGAAGAGCCTGATGTGGTCGCTGATGGTGGATATCTGCCGGGAGATGGGCGTGCGCACCGATGTGCCCTTCCGCGACCTGACCGACCGGGAAAAGGATATCGTTTTCCATGGCCCGGCGGAGAAAAAGCACATTTTTTATCATAACAAAATTCCAATCAGGCCGGGGAGCTGGATTTTACCTATTTCAATGCCACCTATACCGTGGAGAACGCCCTCTCCAAGGTCAAGGATGAAAAGGGCATGAAGCGGGTGGAAAAGTTCCTGCGGCAAGGCATCTGCCCGGACTGCGGCGGCACCCGGCTGTGTAATGCGGCTCGTACCCCAAAGCTGCGGGGCATCACGCTGGACAAGGCTTGTCAGATGACTCTTGTGCAGCTTACCGATTGGGTGGCGGGTGTACCGGACAGTCTGCCGGAAGAGATGCGGCCCATGGCCCGCAATATCTGCGAATCCTTCCAGACGGCAGCGGCACGGCTGCTCTCGCTGGGCCTTGGCTACCTGACGCTGGACCGCTCCGCGTCCACTCTTTCCACCGGTGAGCGCCAGCGGATGCAGCTGGCCCGTGCGGTGCGCAACCGTACCACCGGTGTGCTCTATGTGCTGGACGAGCCGTCCATCGGCCTGCATCCTTCTAACATTGAAGGCCTGACCGATGTGATGCACGACCTTGTGGCCGACGGCAACTCGGTGGTGTTGGTGGATCACGATACCCAAATTTTAAAGGAAGCTGACTGGCTGATCGAGATGGGGCCGGAAGCCGGTGCAAAGGGTGGACATGTGATCGCGCAGGGCAGCATTCCGAAAATTGAACAGAACGCGGCTTCTCAGATCGGCCCGTTTCTTGCAGGCAGGGCGGGGTGAACGCCCGGCCGCATGTGCCGGAAAATGAACTGTTTGCACAGGGCCGCATCCATCTGGAAACCTCGGCCATCCATACTGTGAAGCCGCTGGAACTGGAACTGCCCAAGGGGCGGCTGACCGTGGTTACGGGTGTGTCCGGCAGCGGCAAGACCACCCTGATTTTGGAAAGCCTGGTCCCGGCCTTGCAGGCAAAGGTGAACGGCACAGCCCTGCCAGCGCATGTGAAAAGCGTGGAGGCCGAGGAAATCGCGCAGGTGAAGCTGATCGATGCAACGCCCATCGGCATCAATGTGCGCTCCACCGTGGCCACCTATGCCAATGTGCACGATGAGCTGCGCAAGCTGTTTGCCAAAACGCAGGATGCCAAAGACCACGGCTATAAGGCGGGCGATTTCTCCTACAACACCGGTAAGCTGCGGTGCCCCACCTGTGACGGCACCGGCGTCATCAGTTTGGATGTGCAGTTTTTGCCGGACGTAGAAGTGCCCTGCCCGGACTGCGGCGGTTCGCGTTACAGCCGGGAAGCGGCGGCAGTGAAGCTGCTCACGGCGAACGGCGAACCAGTCTCCATGGCCGACCTGATGGACATGGATGTGTCCACTGCATTGGAAGCCTGTGCGGACTGCAAGCTTGTGCGCCAGCGCCTGCAGGTACTGAAAGAATTGGGCCTTGGCTACCTGACCCTTGGCGAGGAGACACCCAGCCTTTCCGGCGGCGAAGCCCAGCGGCTGAAGCTTGCCAGCGAGATGGGCAAGGGGCAGGCAGACAGTGTGTTCGTGTTCGATGAACCCACCATCGGCCTGCATCTGCTGGATGTACAGACCCTGCTGGGTGTGTTCCAGAAGCTGATCGGGAACGGTGCCACCGTGGTGGTCATTGAGCATGATCTGGATGTGATCCGCAATGCGGATTACCTTGTGGATATGGGGCCGGGCGGCGGCGATGCCGGCGGACGCATCGTGGCGGCAGGTACGCCGGAACAGATAAGACAGAACCCGGAGAGCATCACCGGGCGGTATATCTGATAGAAAAAGCAACGCCCGCCGGGGAGACCCGGCGGGCGTTCTCTGTACGGCGATAAAACTTACCGTTTGATATCGTAGTTCATGTTCATCAGGTTGCGGATAGTGCTCACATCATCGGTGATGTTGGCATCGCCGTGGATGGTGTGCTTGATGGCGCTGCTGGCCACGGCAAAGTTGATCATATCCATGGCTCTGTAGTTGTGCAGCATGGCGTAGATGAGGCCGCTGGCGAAGGCATCGCCGCCGCCCACGCGGTCAAGGATATTAAAGGTGAACAGCTTGCTCTCGAAGGTGTGGCCATCGTACCACATGAAGGCCTTCAGGCTGTTCTCGCTGCCGCTGTGCGCATAACGCACATGGCGGGCAATGCACTTGAGGTTGGGATACCGCTCGATGAAGTGCTGGAAAATCTCGTCCTGCTGCTCATAGCTGGGCTGCAGAGGCACGCCGTCCTTCCAGTCGCCCTTGGAATGGTCGCTCTCATCCTTCCACAGGTGGTACGGCTCAATGCCAAGCAGCACATCCACATAGGGCAGGCACTCGGTGCAGAAATCGCGGGCTTCTTCCCAGCTCCACAGGGTGGAGCGGAAATTGCCGTCGAAGCTGACGGTCAGGCCCTTGTTTTTGGCGACCTTGAGCATATCCAGAATGAGGGTGCGGCAGTTGGGTGCCAGTGCTGGGGTGATGCCGCTCAGGTGCAGCCAGTCGTAGCCGTCCAGCAAAGCATCCAGATCCACCTGCGAGAAATCGTACTCAGTAATAGCACTGTGCTTGCGGTCATAGATGACCTTGGACGGGCGGATGCCGTAGCCGGTCTCCAGATAATAAGTACCCAGACGGTTGGAAGGAGTCTCGTTCGGCTCGGTCAGGATCATAGGGGTGCAGTGCACGTCGTTGGAACGAAGCCAGCGCACGGCGCTCTTGCCCAGACTGTTGTTGGGCACCACGCTGAAGAAGGTGCTGTCCACACCAAGGTTAGCCAGTGCCAGTGCAATGTTGGCCTCGCTGCCGCCGTAGCTGGCCTCAAAGCCGGATGCCATACGGATCTTCTCGTAGTTCGGCGGGGTCAGGCGCAGCATGATCTCACCGCAGGTGATGAATTTCTGGCCGGTGGTATCGTTGCCAAGGATCGGGTTGAAATGTTCCATAACGCTCCTCCTGATATTTACAGCTCATCAGAGTTCTGTTAACACATCGTTGTATCCATTATAATCCGGCCCGGATGGGATTGCAAGCACTTCCGCGGGGATGCAAGAGAAAATAATCAGCCTTTTTTGGGAGATTTGACGAATTCATACCCCTGTCAAATCGAAAGAAGGCGTATACTCTTCCTTTGCGCTGCTCTTCTGCTGCATGTAGCCCTGCGCCAGCCCCTTGTCCATGGCATAGTTGACCACCCGGCGGTATTCATAGGTGGTAATGCGCCGTCCGATGCCGTGCTCTGCGGCTTTGTAAAACGGTGTGTACTGGCTCATGACGCTGGGGATGAAGCATCCGGGGTCTGCATCGTTCCACGCGGCCATCTGGTCAAGCACCGCAAAGCTGTCGTCAACATGGCCGGGCAGGGCAAGGTGTCGCAGAATGACCCCCTTTTGCAGGATGCCCTCTGCATTGAACACCGGGTGCCCGGCCTGTGCCATCATGGCTTCAATGGCGGGCTTTGCCTGCGCAAAATAGTCCGGTGCAGAGGAAAGCTCTGCCGAGAGGGCGGAGGATACGTATTTCAGGTCGGCCAGCCAGATGTCGATGTATCCGCGCCATGCTTCCACGCTTTCCACTGTTTCGTAGCCGCCGGTGTTGCATACGATGGGCAGATGCAGGCCATTAGCCCGGGCAATATCCAGCGCGGCAATGATCCAGGGCCGCCACTGGCCGGGTGTGACCAGATTGATGTTGTTGGCACCCTGCTCCTGCAGATTCAGGAAAATCTCTGCCAGATGTTCCACGCTGATCTCCTTGCCAAGGCCCTCGGCGCTGATAGGATAGTTCTGGCAGAAGCAGCATTTGAGGGTGCAGCCGGAAAAGAACACCGTGCCGCTGCCCTTTGTGCCGCTGATGCATGGCTCCTCCCAGTAGTGCAGGGCAGCGCGGGCTGCTTTTAAGGTGCCGCCCGCGCCGCAGAAACCGGTGCGTCCGGCAGCACGGTCGGCCCCGCACCGGCGCGGGCAGAGGGTGCAGGAAGAGGGAACGGAGACGAAATCGCTTTTCGGCATAATATCCAAAGTCCTTTGCTGAAAGTTTGTCAGCCCCAGTATACCACTTTTCGCCCCGGACGTGCTATACTATAAGATAAGGAAAAATAATACATATGGAAAGCAACATCTTTGCAAGGTCCGTGTGGCGGACTGCGGCGGAGAGAACGTTGTGATGGAGGAGACCATGCGCACCGAAACCGATGAGATCCGCGATAATCTCAAGTACCTGACCCTGCTTTCGCGGGATTATCCTTCGCAGGCGGCGGCAGCCAGCGAGATCATCAGCACGCAGGCACTGCTCAAGCTGCCCAAGGGTACCGAGCACTTCATGAGCGACCTGCACGGCGAGAATGAAGCTTTTGTGCATATTCTGAATTCCGCTTCCGGTGTCATTCGCGAAAAAGTGGATCAGGTGCTGGGCGATACCGTGCCGAAGCATACCCGCGCCGAGCTGGCAACGCTGATCTATTACCCCAACGAAAAGCTGCCCCAGCTCAAGGCACGCTGTACCAGCGAGGAAGCGCTGGATCAGTGGTACACCGAAACGCTGCTGAGGCTCATTGATATCTGCCGTCTGGTGTCCTCCAAGCATACCCGCGACCATGTGCGCAGATGCCTGCCTGCCAGCTGCGGCTACATTCTGGACGAGCTGCTCCACGCCCATTTTGAGGATCACGACAAGGATCTGTACTACGGCCAGATCGTGGGCAGCATCATTGAAAATGGCCGCGCCGACCACTTTATCGTGCGGCTGTGCGAGCTGATCAAGCATCTAGCAGTGGACAAGCTGCACATCGTGGGCGACCTGTTCGACCGCGGCCCACGCCCGGATATCATCCTCGATCTGCTCATGCGCCACCACAATGTGGATATCCAGTGGGGCAACCACGATGTAGTATGGATGGGTGCCGCTGCGGGCAGCCCCATCTGCATCTGCACGGTGCTCAAGACCACGCTGGCTTATCATAACCACGGAATGCTGGAGGACTGCTACGGCATCAACCTGCGCCATCTGCAGCGCATGGCCGAGCAGTTCTACGGCAATGATGATCTTTCCATCTGGATGCCTCATACCGATGCGGCCCGCGGCCCCTACACCAGGGGAATGCTGCACCGCTGTGCCGTGATGCACAAGGCCATCAGCATTCTGATGTTCAAGCTGGAGTGCCATGTCATCGACCGCAACCCGGACTTCCAAATGCAGGAGCGAGATTATCTGCGCCGCATCGACTGGGAAAAGCACACGGTAAAGATCGGCGAAAAGGAGTATCCGCTGCGGGATACCTCGTTCCCCACGGTGGACCCCGCCGACCCGGCCGCACTGCACCCGGATGAACAGCTGGTGCTGCGCAAGCTGGTGCAGTCCTTCCGCCAGAGCGAAAAACTGCAGCAGCATGTTGAATTTCTCTATGCAAAGGGCAGCGTGTACCACATTGAGAACGGCAACCTGCTCTACCATGGCGCTGTGCCCATGACCAGCCGCGGCACCTTTGCCATGGAGCGCTTTGAGGGCCGCTACTACTCCGGCCGTGCACTGATGGACTACTGTGATGCCCGCGCCCGCCGGGGCTACTATGCACCGGAAGGCAGCGCTGCCCGCCAGAGCGGACAGGATTTTCTGTGGTATCTGTGGTGCGGCAAGCTTTCGCCGCTGTTTGGCCGCAGTGCCATGACCACCTTCGAGCGGCTCTATGTAGAGGACGCTTCCACCCACACTGAGGTGAAGGACCCCTATTATACATGGTATAACGATGAGGCCGTCTGCCGCCGCATTCTGGCCGAGTTTGGCCTGCCCGGTGCCAGCCACATCGTCAACGGCCACGTGCCGGTGCGGGAAAAGAACGGCGAAAGCCCCATCAAGGGCGGCGGACGGCTGGTGGTGATCGACGGCGGTTTCTGCCGCGCCTACCACGAAAAGACCGGCATCGCGGGCTACACGCTGGTCTATTCCAGCCGCACCATGTCCCTGCGCACTCATCAGCCCTTTGAAAGTGCCGAGAAAGCGGTGAAGGATAATCTGGATATCATTTCCCAGAAAAACATTCTGGAAACCGAAAATCATCGCATTCTCGTGGAGGACACCGACGAGGGCGAGGTGCTGCGGGAGCGTGTGCACGACCTCAAGCAGCTGGTGGCTGCCTACCAGCTGGGCTGGATCACTGAGACTCGGTGCGAAGACCACATCTGGTAAAGAAAGCGCAACAGCAATGTATCTGGTTTTTGTAAAATACCTGAAAAAGAAATCAAAATTTTGGAATATCCTGCGCGAAAATGGGCAAAACAGAAAATAATAAAACAACACCAAACGGGGCTTTGCTTTTTTGTGAAAGTTGTGTATAATAAGATAGCTGTACGTGTACGGCCTTATGGCCCATGCACATCAGGCAGCTTTTATGGAAAATGCTTTCAGGAACCTTAACAGGCCCGCGGCTGCGGGCCTCCGACAAGGAGATCATAAAATTGGAAAAGTTTGTTATTACGGGCGGTAAGCCCCTGCACGGCGAAGTTACCATTTCGGGTGCCAAAAATGCGGCGGTGGGCGTCCTGCCTGCAACCATTCTGGCAGCGGATGTCTGTGTGATCGAGAATCTGCCGGATATCAGTGATGTGGCGGTGAGCCTGAAGATCCTCAGCGTTCTGGGCGCACAGATCAAAATGATCAACCGCAACACCTACGAGATCGACACCACCCATCTGACCGGCACCAACGTCCCGGACGACCTGTCCCGCCAGATGCGCGCCAGCTACTACTTTCTGGGCGCACTGCTGTCCCGTTTTGGCAAGGCTCAGGTGGCCATGCCCGGCGGCTGCAACCTCGGCCCCGCCCCATTGACCAGCACCTGAAGGTGTTCAGTGCTCTGGGCGCAGAGGACAGCGTGGACTACGGCATGATCAGCGTGCGCGCCAAGGAGATGAACGGTGCACACATCTTCTTTGATAAGGTCAGCGTGGGCGCTACCATGAACGGTATGCTCTCCGCTGTAATGGCCAAGGGCCAGACCATTCTGGAAAACTGTGCCAAGGAACCCCATGTGGTGGATCTGGCAAACTTCCTGAATATGTGCGGTGCGAACATCCGCGGCGCAGGCACCGATGTGATCAAGGTGCGCGGCGTGGAAAAGATGCACGGCTGCACCTACAGCATCATCCCGGATCAGATCGAGGCTGGCAGCTACATGGTGGCTGCTGCTGCCACCGGCGGCGATGTTCTGGTGAAGAACGTCACCCCCAAGCATCTGGAACCCATTACCGAAAAGCTGCGCCGTGCAGGCGTGGAGGTGGAAGAATTTGACGATGCTGTGCGTGTGCGCCGCACCGGCGATATTCTGCCGCTGAAGATCAACACGATGCCGCATCCCGGCTTTCCCACCGACATGCAGCCCCTGATGGGCGTGCTGCTGAGCGTGGCCAAGGGCACCAGCACCGTGACCGAGAGCGTGTGGGACAACCGCTTCCGCTATGTGGACGAGCTGCGCAAGATGGGTGCCAACGTGCAGGTGGACGGTCAGGTGGCTGTGTTTGAGGGCGTGGATAAGCTCACCCCTGCACCGCTGCGCGCACTGGATCTGCGTGCAGGCGCTGCCATGGTGGTGGCTGCGCTGATGGCAGACGGCACCAGTGAGATCGAGGAAATCGGCCACATCGAGCGCGGCTACGAGAATATCGTGGAAAAGCTGCGCGGTCTGGGTGCAGACATCAGCAAGGTGGAGCGTATGCCCGCTGCACTGGATCAGGCACTGTAACTTATAAAAAGCAAACAGCCTGCTGCATATGCGGCGGGCTGTTTTTGAGTGTATCAGAGGTTTTTCATGGCAGAATTCATCTCGTTATATTCGGGTTCCTCCGGCAACAGCAGTGTGGTGCGCTGCGGGCAGCGGTATCTCATTGTAGATATGGGCAAGGGCGTGCGCACTACCTCGGCGGCGCTCAAGGCGCTGGGCCTTGCCGCCAGTGACTGCGACGGCATCCTTGTCACCCACGAGCACAGCGACCATGTGAAGGGGCTTTCCACCTTCCTCAAAAAGAACACGCTGCCGGTGTACGGTGCAGCGGAAACGCTGGATTTTCTGGACAGCAACGGCATCGTACCGGCCAGCTGTGAGCTGCACGAGCTGGAAGGCAGGGAAGAGGACGTGGGCGCGTTTGGCGTGCAGAGCTTTCCCACCAGCCACGACGTCCCCTGTGTGGGCTACCGCATCCACACCCCGGACGGCAAGACCATGACCATTGCAACCGACCTTGGCATGCTCACGCCGCCGGTGCACGAGGCGCTTTCCGGCTGCGACCTTGTGGCACTGGAGAGCAACTACGACCTGCACATGCTGCGCAGCGGGCCGTATCCCTATTACTTACGGGCACGCATTGAAAGCACCCGGGGCCACCTTTCCAACGACGAGTGCTCGGCAAAGCTGCTGGAACTCATTCAGGAAGGGTGCAAAAAGTTTGCGCTGTGCCATCTTTCGCAGGAGAACAACACGCCTGCGCTTGCCCTGCAGACCGTGTTCAACACGCTGGGCGCGGCGGGCGTTGTGCCGGAGAAGGACTGCATCGTGCAGGCACAGCGCCGCAACGAAATGAGTCCGGTATTAGAGTTTTAAATAAAACAAACGGCAATGCATTTGCATTGCCGTTTGTTTTATTCAGCTGCTTTCTGTGTGCGGATGTCATCGCCTGCAAAAAGGCAGGGGACAAAGGCAGAAAGGCGGCTGGAAATTTTTTCGGTATACAGCTTTTCCAGCAGAGCACCGTCAGTGATGTTGGTGGTGACGATGGTGGGCAGCTTTGCACCCAGCCGGTTGTTGAGCAGACTGTACAGGCTGCTGATGAGGAAGGCAGAGTTGAACTCCGAGCCAAGATCATCCAGAATGAGCAGGTCGGCCCCGGCAGCGGTCTGCATCAGCGTTTCCTCCTCGCCTGCCGGGTCTGCACCAAAGTGCAGCCCTTCCAGCTTGGAGAAAAAGTCCGGGCTGGAAACATAGATCACATCGTAGCCCTTTTCCAGCACGATGCCCGCAATGGCAAGGGCCGCGTGGGTCTTGCCAAGGCCCGCATTGCCAAACAGCATCAGGCTCTCGCTGTGGTGGTCAAACTCTTCCGCGTAGCTGCGCAGGTCTGCCAGCATATCGGCCATGTAAGGGCGGATGGCACCGCCCACCTTTTCATCGGCACGGTTCGGGTAATAGCGCAGCTCCATGGTGTCAAAGCTTGCAATGGACAGGCTGGACAGCGCCTCGATCTCCTTGCGGCGCAGCTGCTGCATCACCTTGTGCACGCACTCACAGGTGCGGCCATTCACGCTGCCGGTGTCCTGACATTTGGGGCAGACAAAGCGCGGCTCCAGTGCATCAGCGGGCCGTCCGCTTTGTGCCAGCAGGGCGGTCAGCTTCTGCTTTGCATCGGCAAGGGCGGCGGCAGCTTCGGTGCGGTCCTTGCCCGCAGCACCGGCCAGTGCGCAGCGGATGCCCCGCACCCGCACCTCTTCTTCTGCATGGCGCAGGGCGGGAATGGCGGCTTCGGCTTCGGCGCGGGCATCCTCGGCTCTGGCTCTGGCCATCTGCCGCCGGGCGGCCACGGTGCGCATGGCTTCCTGATACAGTTCGTTTTTGGTACGCATGGCTCCTCCTTATTCCGGCTTCTTTTTCAACGGACGGCGGCGGGCAGCGTTCTTGAGGAAATCGTTGCCGCTGGGGGCTTCGCGGTCTACCCGGAGGTTCCGGCTTGCGCCTGCAGCAGCCACCGGGCTGCGCACATCGTGCACGGTGCGCAGGCCCTTGGCGTTCCATGTTTTGAGGATACTGTTCCAGTACCACAGGTCGCGCTTGGCCCCGGCCTGCACGGCAGCTTCCTGCACCATGGCATCGTCGTAGCCGTAAACCTCGTACCAGCGTGCGATGGCCTTGCGCCCGCCAAGGGTCAGCTCGCTTTCCGGGATGTTCAGAAGGCCGCTGACATACTGCTCGCGGCTCTGGCGCAGTGCCAGCAGTTTGAGGTGGGCATCGGCCTGCTCACCGGTCTCCACGCCCTCGGTGCGCCACACCTTCAACTCATGCACTACGGCGGCCATGGTGCTGCGGCCGGTGCTGGCAACGTAGGCGGTGCACAGCATCACGGTCTCCGGCGCAAAGCCCTCCTGCATATAAAGGTTGACCAGCTTTTCCATCTCGCTGTGGGTCAGCGGGCGGGCAAAGCCGGTCTGTGCGCAGTCGATCAGGCTGGAGATCATGGGGTCGGTGCGGCTGGCCGCAGCGATCTCGGCCCAGGTCATGGGTGCGGGGCGCTGGGTTCCTCGCCCGGTGCAGCGTTCTCTTCGTACCGCTCCAGCAGGCCAGCGCCTGCCCAGAAGGAGAGGGCGCTCTCGGCGCTGATGCGGCTGCGCAGCTTGAGGTCGGCACAGATCTTGTCCGGGTCGGTGATGCCGGTCGCCAGCACATACAGAGCCACGCGCACATTGTATTCTTCGGCGATGCCCAGCTTGGAAAACACCAGCTGCGGCACTGCAATGGTATCGCCCTTAAGTTCTTTTAAACGATAGATCATGTTTTATTCCTTCGGCTTGTCCGGCTCGGCTTCGGCGGCAGGCGGCTCCCACGGGTCGCTGTCCATCATGCTGGGACAGTTTTTCCAGCGGTCAGGATCGGCATTGAACGCGTCCTGCAAAAAAGCGGCTGTGGCCTCCCGGCCCTCGTCGGTGAGCGGAAACACCTTCTGCACCCGCAGGGCAGGGTCGGTCTTTTCAATGGTCCAGGGGTCCGGCCAGTAGTCCACGGTGAGGATGCTTTCCTCTTTTGTGGCACCCTCGCCGCCGTCCGGGTCCGGCACGGTGCGCTTGCCGGGGATCATCCGGTATCGCAGACCGTATTCGTTGCCGCTGTAGGAATTTTTGCATTTGAAGTAATGCAACAGGGGAACAAAGATCATGGCAGAGTCCTTTCGTATTTTGCAGGGAGCGGCTGTAAGCAAAAACGGCAAACCGATATTCCACGGTTTGCCGTTTGTTTTTGGAGCAGGGTACGGGACCCGAACCCGCCGCCTGCTGCTTGGGAAGCAGCCGCTCTACCGGATGAGCTAACCCTGCAAGTTGCTCATTTATTGTAGCAAAGAGGGACGGGATTGTCAAGGGCCGGAGAATGTCAGTTTTTCTGGGCATCGGTCAGGTCCAGCACTGGCGTGAAGGGGTCGAACACAAGGCCGGTGATGCCGTCCGCCACCAGCAGACGCCTGTTCTGGCCCAGCAGCGGCACCACGGCGCAGCCTTCCAGCAGCTGGCGCTCACAATCGGCCAGCAGGGCACAGCGGGCGTTGCCGGTCTGCTGGGCACTCTCGGCCAGACGCTGAGAGTAGATGGGGTCGGACCAGCCGGTCAGGCCGCCGCCCTCGGCCGTGAACTGCTGCAGCATCTGGTATACGCTGCCGCCTTCGGCGCGGATGGGAGCCAGCGCAATGGTGTAGCTGCCCGCTGCAAGGCGTTTGTCGAACTCCTCCTGCGGAACCTCTTCCACCGAGAAGAAAAGGGAGCAGTCCTTCTGCCATGCGCCGTTGATCTGCTCGGCCAGTTCGGTCAGGCCGGCTTCCTTCGGCAGCAGGATGGTCACGCCGGAAAAATCCGAGCTGGCCATGCCCTGCCGTGCATTCAGGTACAATGTACGGGGGTCGGTGATGGTGGGCAGCGGGTTCCTGGCAGACTTGCGGTAATCGATGCCGTCCACGGAAAGGCCGGTGGGCACAAGACCCTCGGCAGCGGTGTACAGACCGGAAGAGGGCACATCCACATTCTCCCGGGCGATGCCGGCAAGCGCCTGCCGCAGTTCCTGATCGGCAAACACAGAATCTTCGGCGCTGTTGAACAGCAGTGCCCAGGTGGTGTCGGAGTAATCCACCGACTGCAGCGAGGTATCCTCGCCGGTGTCGTCCAGCGCGGCGGAGCATTTTTCGTCTGCAATGAGCTGGGCGGCGCTCTTTCCGGTGCTGCCGGTGTTCTGCACCAGACGCAGGCTGCCGATCATGGGGGAGGAGACATCCCGGTGCAGGAACAGGCCGCTGGCCGTCCAGTTGTAAAGATAGAAGCTGCCGCTGGAAAGGGTGGTCTTGGCGGTCAGGCCGTAGGTGCCGCGGGTGCTCTCAAAAAATGCTTCATCGCAGGGCATGGCACCGGGCAGGGTGAGCTTGGCAAGGAAGTTGTCGTCCTTTTCACTCAGGCGGAACACCAGCGTCAGCGGGCCGGCGGCCGAAACGCCCAGCGTGCTGGCATCGGCTGTGCCAGCCAGCACGGCAGCACTGTTCTCAAGGGCGGCAAACTCCACGGCATAAGGGGAATTTGTCTGCGGCTGGAATATACGCCGGAATGCAAACACAAAGTCCTCGGCAGTGATGGTGTGATCCGTGGAAGCGCCCTTGACGGCCTTGTAGGTCAGCCCGTCCTTGATCTGGAAGGTGTAGGTCCTGCCATCGGAGGAGATCGTCCAACTCTCGGACAGATCGGGCACGATCTCGCCATCCGCTTTTTTGCGGACAAGCCCGCTGTAAAGGTTCTCGCAGGCGATCACGTCCGGGGCAGCAGAAGCCACCTGCGGGTCGAGGTTTGCGGGAATGGTATCCACGAACCATGTAAAGCTTGGCGCACTGGAACTGCTGCCGCAGCCGGTGAGCGCAAGCAGGAACGCAGCAGCAAGCAATGCTGCGGTAATACGGAAGAACTGTTTCAAGGGGATGACCTCATTCTATGGTATTTGCGAAAAAAGGCTTTTTGTATACAAAAAGCACTCTGCTTCGACAAGTGTAGCAGAAACAGCGGCAAAATACAATTGCAGAATTGTGAATTTACCTTGCTTTTTGGGGCAAAAAGGGCGTTTTTCCGTTGCCAATTGCGGCTAAATGGACTATAATGGTACAGCGAAACATCTCTGCACCTATTTTGAGGTGCGTTCTGAATACGATATTATGGAGGAGGAACTGTTTTTATGCAGAAGGATCAGCAGAAACTGATTGAACTCATCAAAGGCAAAAAAGTGGCCTTCATTGGTGCCGGTGTCAGCCACAAGACCCTGATCAAGGAGTTTGTGGAGCTGGGTGCCCATGTGACCCTGTGCGACCAGAAAAAGAGCGTGGAGGACTTTGGCGATTACGCTGCAACCATCAAGGAGCTGGGCATCGACCTGAGCCTGGGCGAAAACTATCTGGATGGCTTCAAGGGTCAGGATATCATCATGCGCACCCCGGGCTTTGTGGGCTACTTTGAAAAGCCCTTGCAGGATGCCATGGCCGCAGGCACCATGGTCACCAGTGAGGTGGAGTTGTTCTTCGACTTCTGCCCCTGCGAGATCGTAGCCGTGACCGGCTCCGACGGCAAGACCACCACCACCACCCTGATCTCCAAGTTCTACGAGGCCGCAGGCCGCAAGGTGCATCTGGGCGGCAACATCGGCGCAGCTCTGTTGCCCATGCTGCCCGAGGTGGCTCCCGAGGATGTGGCTGTGGTGGAGCTTTCCAGCTTCCAGCTCATCAGCATGCATTCCAGCCCCAACATTGCCGTGGTGACCAATGTCACCCCCAATCATCTGGACCACCACAAGGACATGCAGGAGTACATTGATGCCAAGCGCAACATCCTGCTCTACCAGAAGCAGCCCTGCCGCGCTGTGCTGGGCTATGAGAATGAGATCAGCCGTTCCATGCAGTCCGACTGCAAGGGCAAGCAGGTCTGGTTCACCCGCCTGCACGATACCGACAACGGTGCCTTCCTGCGCAAAGAGGACAACATGCTCTGCATGGCCGAGGATGGCGTTGTGACCCCCTTCCTGGCCCAGAAGGACGTGAAGCTGCGTGGCCTGCACAACATTGAAAACCTGCTGGCTGCTGCTGCTGCCGTGTGGGGCGAGGTGCCCGTGGAAGCCATCCAGAAGGTGGGCAGCACCTTTACCGGTGTGGAGCACCGCATTGAGCCGGTCCGCACGCTGGACGGCGTGCTGTACTACAACGACTCCATCGGCACCAGCCCGACGCGCACCATTGCCGGTCTGCGCAGCTTTAACCAGAAGGTCATTCTGATCGCTGGCGGCTACGACAAGCACATTCCCTATGAGCCGCTGGCACCGGAAGTGGTGGCCCACGTGAAGAACCTTGTGCTGATGGGTGCCACCGGCCCCCGCATCGAAAAGGCTGTGCGCGAGGACCCGAACTTCAACGAAGCAGAGCTGCCCATCCAGCACGCCGACAACATGCAGCACGCCGTGGAGCTGGCCCGCGCCTGCGCAAAGCCCGGTGACATCATCATCCTGTCCCCGGCCAGCGCATCGTTTGACCTGTACCCCAACTTTGAGGTGCGCGGCCGCGAGTTCAAGAAGATCGTCAACGAGCTGAAGTGATCGCGCAGGTCAGCACAAAAGCCCACCGCGCCCGCTTTTTAAATGCCTGCGGGGGGAAATGGGTGCTGGGGGCGACCCTGCCGCTGAATCTTGCCCTTTTTAGCAAAAGCCAGCCGTGGCGATTCTACGCAGGACCTACACTGGCGCTGGAACTCAGCGGCAGCACCGCATGGGCAGCAGGGCACGCAAACCCGGAAGAGATGGCCAGCTTTCTGGCTTTCTGCGGGTGTGAGAGCATCATTTTAGACGAAAACGAATGCCCACCGCCTGCCGGGTGGTGCAAAGCTGAAACGCTGACTGTATTCGGCCTTGCACCCGGCAAGGCTCTGCCGCTGCCCGCTGCAGACGAGACGCTCCGGGCCGGACTGACCCTTGACAGAGAACCCTCTGCCATGGATGTGGCACGGGCGCTCTACCCGGCGGATACGGCAAAGCAGGAGGACTTTTACTCCGAGCTTTGCACAAAGCGCACCCGCGGCAAAGCTCTTGTGTGGGCGCTGCGGCAGGGAAGTGAAACGATCTGCACGGTAGGGGCCTATGCCCTTGCGAACAGGCAGGCCTACATGGCCTGCGGGCAGACAGCCCAGCCTTTGCGGGGCAAGGGCATCGGCGGGCGGCTCATTGTGCAGATGGCGAACGAGCTTGCCGCCAAGGGGGAGCACCCGGTGTTTCTCTGCAGCCCGGAGCGGGTGCACTTTTATACCCGGCTTGGCTTTGAAAAGCTGGGGGAATATGCAAGATATGAACAAACTCCTTCAGTCAAAACCTGACGGTTTTGCCAGCTCCCTCAATGAGGGAGCCTTTGGCAGGACGGAAAAGCTTTCTGCATAAGTGAAACGTTCTGGTTTCGTCAGGAGCTCCCTCCCTGAGGGAGCTGGCGCACGAAGTGCGGCTGAAGGAGTCATTCCGACAGAAAGCCTGCGCTCTATAAAATCTATAAAATTAAGGAACCGTTATAATGTCAATGCTGAACCACTTTTTCAATTACAAACCCGAAGTTCTGGCGCTGGACGAAAAGGCTATGGAGCTGTGCCAGCCCTACTTCCGCCATATGGAGGAGATCCGCGATTTTAACCAGCTCAAAATGCTGAAAGCCTTTGCGGATACCCAGATGTCCTCCACCGATATGCTGGGCACCACCGGCTACGGCCTGTGGGATACCGGCCGCGCAAAGCTGGAGCAGATCTTTGCCGAGGTGATGGGCGCAGAGGATGCCCTCGTGCGCAGCCAGTTCCAGAGCGGCACCCACACGCTGGCTGTGGCGCTGTTCGGCCTGCTGCGGGCAGGGGACACCCTGCTGGCTGCCACCGGCCGCCCCTACGATACGCTGGAAGGCGTGATCGGTCTGGACGGCAAGGGCAAGGGCACCGGCACCCTGATGGATTACGGCATCCGGTACGATGAAGCTCCGCTGAAAGCCGACTTCACCCCGGATTATGACCTGATCGCCCAAAAGGCCCCCGGTGCAAAGGTGTGCCACATCCAGCGCAGCCGCGGCTATCTGCAGCGCAATGCCTTTGATCTGGAAACGATCCGAAAAATTGCGGATACCGCCCGCGCCGCAAACCCGGACATCATTATTTTTGTGGATAACTGCTACGGCGAGTTCACCCAGACGCAGGAACCCTGTCAGATGGGCGCAGACCTTGTGGTGGGCAGCCTGATCAAGAACCCCGGCGGCGGCATCGCTCCCACCGGCGGCTACATTGCGGGCCGCAAAGACCTTGTGGAGCTGTGCGCTTACCGCCTGAATGCGCCCGGTCTCGGCAAGGATCTGGGCTGCACGCTGGAAACGCCCCGTGATATGTATCTGGGCTTCTACTATGCGCCCGGCGTGGTGTGCGAGGCCATCAAGACCGCCATTTACGCCCAGTGTATGCTGGAGCTGCTGGGCAAGAATCCAGTGCCGCGCTACTGCGACGACCACAACGACATCGTCACCTGCTTTGATGCAGGCACTGCAGATGCGCTCATCGGCTTCTGTCAGGGGATTCAGGCTGCAAGCCCCGTGGACAGCTATGCCGCCCCGGAACCTTCTCCGGAGCCGGGCTATACCGATGAGGTGGTCATGGCAAGCGGCAGCTTTACACAGGGCAGCACCATCGAGCTTTCCTGCGACGGCCCGCTGCGTGAGCCGTATACCTGCTACCTGCAGGGCGGTCTGAACTTTGCTGCCAGCCGTGCAGGCGTGCTGCTGGCCATCCAGAAGGCTTATTTTAAGGACTGAAAAAGGGGAGAGCGCATGCCTGTTTTAAGTGACCGTGTGGGTACCTTCACGGATTCAGTCATCCGCCGCATGACCCGCATCAACAATCAGTACGACTCCATCAACCTCTCGCAGGGCTTCCCGGATTTTGACCCGCCGAAGCAGCTGCTGGACGCTCTGGCCGAAACGGCTTACAAAGGCCCGCACCAGTACGCTGTGACCTTTGGCGCGCAAAACTTCCGCGAGGCGCTGGCAAAAAAGACCAGCCCTGCCCTGCACCACGAAGTAGACCCTAACACCGAGATCTGCGTGACCTGCGGCGGCACTGAGGCCATGATGGCCGCCATGATGACCATCTGCAACCCCGGCGACAAGGTGATGATCTTCTCACCGTTCTACGAGAACTACGGTGCCGATGCCATTCTTTCGGGCGCGGAACCCATCTATATCCCGCTGGTGCCGCCCACCTATGAGTTTGACATCAGCCTGATCGAAAAGGGCTTTGCCGAGGGTGCCAAGGCGCTGATCCTGTGCAACCCCTCCAATCCCTGCGGCAAGGTGTTCCGCCGCGACGAGCTGGAAGCCATTGCAAAGCTGGCCATCCAGTACGATGCCTTTGTGGTGACGGATGAGGTGTACGAGCATATCATCTATGCGCCGGCAGAGCATATCTGCATGGCAAGCCTGCCCGGCATGTTTGAGCACACCATCACCTGCAACTCGCTCTCCAAGACTTACTCCATCACGGGCTGGCGTCTGGGCTATCTGATCGGACCCGCAGAGGTCATTGAGGGCGCGCGCAAGGTGCACGACTTCCTCACTGTGGGTGCGGCTGCACCCCTGCAGGAGGCCGCTGTGGCCGGTTTGGAGATGCCCGCCAGCTATTACAAAGAGCTGCAGGCCCTTTACACCGAAAAGCGCGATCATTTTCTGGCTGGGCTGGACCGTGTGGGGCTGAAGCACAATGTTCCGCAGGGCACCTATTTTGTGATGATCGATATTTCCGATTTTCTGGCGCTGCCCCAGTTCAAGGGCTGGACCGACCTGCAGTTCTGTGAGTGGATGATCCGGGAAGTGGGCGTGGCCGCTGTGCCTGGCTCCAGCTTCTTCCGGGAGCCGGTGAACCACCTGATCCGGATGCACTTTGCCCGCGGCACCGATGTGCTGGACGAAGCCGTCCGCCGGCTGGAAAAGCTGCAGGCTTTACTGAAATAAAAGCAAAACAAAAACAACAGCGCCGCAGGAAGTTTCCTGCGGCGTTGTCTCTTTCCCGATACTCTATACACGATTCATCACACGGCGTGGCGCTGCACGGTGGGCATTGGCTCCACAAGAGCGGGATGCATCCCCTCGCGGTAGTCCAGGTCGCCCTGATCCATACCGCGCAGCAAGACCTCGGCGGTGGCAATGTTGGTGGCAATGGGTACGCTGTGCATATCGCACAGGCGGAGCAGATTCTGCTCGGTGATGCTGGCGGCATCCGCTTTCAGTGGGTCACGGAAGAACAACACCAAATCCACTTCGTCGCACGCAATGCGGGAAGTAATCTGCTGCACACCGCCCAAGCGCCCGGAGAGATAACAGTGCACGGGCAGGCCGGTAGTCTGCGCCAGCATCCGTCCGGTGGTGCCGGTAGCAATGACTGTGTTTTTGGACAAAATGGCGCTGTAAGCAGTGCAGAACTGCAGCGCAAGCTCTTTGCGGGAATCGTGTGCAAGAATGGCAATCGTCATAGTACTCTCTCCTTTGCTGTCAGTATAGTACTGTATACGGCGAACAATTTATAGACGAAAAATGAAACACCGTGAAATCGTTATCAAAATATCCAATATAGTTTTACCGCAATAAAACCGTGCTTGTCAAGAGCTTTTTTATACTTTTTACCAGATAAAACGGAGAAAGTAAGACTATTACTTTGTAAGAATTGGAGAAAACTGGGATACAATCATCTATATTAGTGGACGAATAGGAAAGGTAGATTGAAAACATAATTCAGTTTTTGTCTTTGCTGAAAGAACATTTCATGGGAATAAAACAAAAATACAGGCTGGCGCAAATCGCACCAGCCTGTTTCGGAAAAAGCTTTTCAGTTTCGTTTCTAAATTATGAATATTATGGAGAAAACGCTCACTCCCGATTTCCGCACTGGAAAGGTGGGTTCAGCGGGCTTTAGCGGATCTGACCATTGCCGTGGATGATATACTTGTAGCTGCACAGCTCGGCCAGTCCCATGGGGCCACGGGCGTGGAGTTTCTGGGTGGAAATGCCCATTTCACACCCAAGGCCGAATTCACCGCCATCCGTAAAGCGGGTGGAACAGTTCACATACACGGCGGCGCTGTCCACTGCGGCAGTGAACAGGTCGGCATGGGCCTGTGTCTGGGTCAGGATGGCTTCGCTGTGGCCGGTGGAGTGCTCAGCAATATGCCCGATGGCCTCCTCTACGCTGTCCACGACCTTGACCGCGAGGATGTAGTCCAGAAATTCGGTGTCAAAGTCCTTTTCTCCGGCAGGGGTGCCGGAGATTATGGCGGCGGCGCGCTTATCCAGCCGCAGATCCACCGGGTGCAGACCCTTTGCAATACGGTCCGGGCCAAGCCGCTGGGCCAGACGGGGCAGGAACTGCCCGGCAATGGAAGAGTGCACAAGGCACACTTCCTCGGCGTTGCACACGCTGGGGCGGCTGGCCTTGGCGTTCTCGATGATGTCCAGAGCTTTGGAAAGGTCGGCAGTGTCGTCTACATAGATATGGCAGATGCCGGTGCCGGTCTGGATACAGGGCACCTTGGCGTTCTGAACGCAGGCACGGATCAGCCCGGCACCGCCGCGCGGGATCAGCAGATCCACATAGCCTACAGCGGTCATCAGAGCGTTGGCAGAAGCGTGGGTGGTGTCCTCGATCAGGCAGACCGCTGTCTCGGGCAGACCGGCCTTTTTCAGGCCCTGCCGCAGGGCTGTGACGATGGCATGAGCACTGCGCCATGCCTCCTTGCCGCAGCGCAGGATGCAGGCGTTGCCGCTTTTGATGGCAAGGGCAGCGGCATCGCTGGTCACGTTGGGACGGCTCTCGTAGATAATGGCGATCACACCCATGGGTACAGCCGTCTTTTCAATGACAAGCCCGTTGGGGCGCTCTACCCGATTCAGCACCCGGCCCACCGGGTCGGGCAGGGCGGCAACCTCGCGGATGCCCTGCGCCATGGCTTCGATGCGCGGAACGGTCAGGGCCAGACGATCCAGCATCACATCGCTGATGTGCCCTTTGGCAGCAGCCATGTCCTCGGCGTTGGCGGCAAGGATGGCAGACTGGTTCTGCGCATCGCATAAAGCGTCCGCCATGCCCAGCAGGGCCGCGTTGCGGGCGGTGTTATCGGCCAGCGCAAGGGCACTTTTGGCGCTGCGGGCGGCTTCCAGAATTTCCTGTGTGGTCATGTGTTCAGTCCTCCTTGCGGGCCGCAAAGCGGGTGCCTGCGGATCTGCCTGCGGCAATGTCGTACAAAAGCTCCGGGTGTGCGCCGTTGGCAATGACCATATCGGCACCGCTGCCCGTTACCATGCGGGCAGCGCGCAGTTTGGTGGCCATGCCGCCGGTGCCAAGGGCCGAACCGGCACCATCGGCCAGAGCCATCACCTCGGGGGTGATCTCCTCCACCAGCGGGATGAGCTTTGCATCCGTGTGGGTGTGGGGATTGGCGGTGTACAGGCCGTCGATGTCACTCAGCAGCACCAACATGTCAGCCTTGGCGCAGCAGGCCACGATGGCCGCCAGCGTGTCGTTGTCGCCAATGGAGGTGATCTCATCGGTGGCAACGGTGTCGTTTTCGTTGATGATGGGCAGGGCACCCAGCTCCAGCAGGCGGGACAGGGTGTTCTGAAAGTTCACGCGGCGTTCGGTGTGCTCCACGTCCACGCCGGTGAGCAGGATCTGCGCCACGGTGTGATTGTAGGCGTTGAACAGCCGGTCGTAGGTGTACATCAGCTCACACTGGCCCACAGCGGCGCAGGCCTGCTTGGTGGTGGTGTCCTTTGGGCGGGTTGGCAGTGAGAGCTTGCCCACGCCCATGCCAATGGCACCGGAGGACACCAGAATGACCTCATGGCCCTCGTTTTTCAGGTCGCTGAGCACCTTGACCAGCTGTTCCGTGTGGCGGATGTTCAGCCGTCCGGTGGCGTATGCCAGAGTAGAAGTGCCTACTTTTACAACGATGCGCATGATATCCTTAACCCTTTCCCATTTCCTTTGTCTTATTGTACGAGGCGATCACGGCATCCATCACCGCACCGCGCAGGCCGTGCTCTTCCAGCACGCGCACGCCCTGAATGGTGCTGCCGCCGGGGCTGCACACAGCATCCTTGAGTTCGCCGGGATGCTTTCCGCTTTCCAGCACCAGCTTTGCGCTGCCCAGAACCATCTGCGCGGCATATTCCTGCGCTTTGGCGCGGGGCAGGCCGCAGGCCACGCCGCCGTCGGCCAGAGCCTCAATAAACTGGTACACCCATGCCGGGCCGCAGCCGGAAACGCAGCTGGCGGCATCGATCAGACTTTCCGGCACGGCATCCAGACGGCCCGCAGGAGCCATGATCCTGAGGAAGGCTTCTTCTTCCTCAGCGGTGACATTGCTGGAACAGTACTGGATCATACCCTCGCCCACCGAAGCCGGGGTGTTGGGCATGATGCGGATCACAGGAAAGTCCTCACCGGCCATCTCCTGAATACGGGCGATCGAAAGGCCCGCTGCCATGCTGCACAGCACAAAACGGCTGGGGCGCTCGTCAAAGGTGAACTTGAGCGGCTGGAGCAGAGCTTCCATCATCTGGGGCTTTACCGCCAGAAAAATCAGGTCGCAGTCACCGGCCACCTCGGCATTGGTGGCTGTTTTGCAGCCCAGTTCTTTGGCCAGTGCCTGTGCCTTGGCCGCAGTGCGGTTTGCCAGAAAAACTTTCTTAGGGTCAACAGCTTTGCAAACGGCACGGGCGATGGCTCCACCCATGTTGCCGCAGCCCAGAAAACCAATGGTATCCATCATAGTTTGTACCCTCCCTCAAAACGGCACTTCAATCACAGCCGTCTGCTCCCATTCTAAGCGTAGAGGAATATAAAATCAAGGGCCTTTTCCGTCTTTTTGTCCGGAAGAAGCCGCTTTTGCAGGCATTGCGCACCGCCGGAAGGGGTTTGGGAGGGCTGAGAAACGGCTTTTGAAACGAGAAACTGCCGGAGTGAAAACGCAGGAAGTCGTTCTTTGTTTACAAAATGGACAGAATCAATGCTTGCAATCGGGACGGCTTTTGCGGTATTATAATGTATAAAGCTGCCAATCGCCGTACGCAGCAGGAAAAATTTCTACGGTCGGGAAAGGAAGGTCTTTGTGTCACAAACAACGAAGCGGGCACTGGAAGCATCGCTGAAAAAGTTGCTGCTGGAAAAGCCCCTCAATAAAATCACAATCAACGATATCACCGAGGACTGCGGCGTGAACCGCATGACCTTCTACTACCACTTTAAGGATATTTACGATCTGGTGGACTGGATCCTGATGGAAGATGCGGCCAAGACGATGGAAGGCCGCCAGAGCTTTGATACATGGACCGAAGCATTTCTGGACATCCTGCACCAGATCCGGGATAACAAAGCACTGGTACTGAACGTATACCGCTCTGTGGGTCGTGAACAGGTGGAGCAGTATCTGTACAAACTTCTGGACTCCATGCTGAAGGAATTTGCGGATCGCGAATGCCGCGACATCACCGTGCAGGACGATGACAAGCAGTTTGTGGTGGATTTTTACAAATATGCGCTGGTGGGCGTGGTGCTGGAATGGATCCGCCGGGATATGAAGACCGAGCCCGCTGTGATGGTAGAACGTATGGGACGGATGCTGCAGGGCGATCTGCGCCGCGCGTTATGCCGCCTTGCCAGCAATAAGATCCATCTGGAACAGGACGGTTGAACCGGAAGAACGACAAAATTTTATCATAATCTGCGCCGTGATGGGTTTTCTATCACGGCGCTTTTTCTGTTTATGGCAACTTGTGGGATAGAGTGGTAGAGTAATGGCATAGAAATAGAAAAAGAGATTTCCGAAAAATACCGTTTGGAGGAAAAGGATAATGAATACTTCTGTTGAGAGCCTGACTCATAAAATGCAGCGTGCTGCCGTTGGTAAAATGGTGGACGTGGTGCTTTCTCATGCCGATAAAGATCGTCAGAAAACCGTGGGACAGCTGGTGGATGTTGCAAAGCAGTTCTATGGCAGTTCGTTCAGCGATGAAGCCTACGAACACGCCAGACAGACCCTGACCGACCCCGACAGCAAGTGGTCCAAGCTCATCAACTGTGTGCTGGATCAGACCGACCCCAACGTGGCCCGCACTATGGCGCTGAATCTGGGCTACGAGGCTTTCTTCCGCGGCACCAAGACCATCCGCGAGAACCGCGTGAAGTATCAGTGCAACATCCCCTGGCTGATCCTGTTCGATCCCACTTCCGCCTGCAATATGCACTGCGTGGGCTGCTGGGCCGGTGAATACGGTCACAAGAATAACCTCAGCTTTGAGGATATGGACAAGATCGTTACCGAGGGCAAGGAGCTGGGCGTGTACCTGTACATGCTGACCGGCGGCGAGCCGCTGGTGCGTAAGGCTGATATCCTCAAGCTGGCCGAGAAGCACAACGATGTGCAGTTTGCCATCTACACCAACTCCACCCTCATCGATGAGCCCTTCTGCAAAGAGGTGGTGCGTCTGGGCAACATTGCCTTCATGCTGTCCATCGAGGGCACCCCGGAGACCAACGATGCCCGCCGCGGTAAGGGGCACTATGCCGCTGTTATGCATGCTATGGATCTGCTCAAGGAGCACGGCATCGTGTTCGGCACGTCCATCTGCTACACCCGCGATAATATCGAAGCTGTCACCAACGATGAGTTCATGCGTTTCCTGTGTGAGAAGGGCGCACACTTCGGCTTCTACTTCCACTACATGCCCGTGGGCAACGAGGCAGCACCGGAACTGATGCCTACCCCGGAGCAGCGCAAATATATGATCGACCGCATCCGCTATCTGCGCTCGGAAGAGTGCGATATCCCATTCTACCCGATGGATTTCCAGAACGATGGCGAGTTCGTGGGCGGCTGCATTGCCGGCGGACGCAACTACTTCCACATCAACTCTGCCGGTGACGCAGAGCCGTGCGTGTTCATCCACTACTCCAATGCAAACATCCACGACCAGAGCATTCTGGAAATTCTGCACAGCCCGCTGTTCATGGCTTATCACAACGGCCAGCCCTTCAACAAGAACCATCTGCGTCCCTGCCCGATGCTGGAAAACCCCGAACTGCTGCAGAAGATGGTGCACGAGACCGGTGCCCACAGCACCGACCTGCAGTCGCCGGAGAGCGTGGAGCACCTGTGCGAGAAGTGCAAGAACTATGCGGCCAACTGGCAGCCCACGGCGGACGAGATCTGGTCCCACACCAAGATCCGCGAGAGCCGCTACGAGAACTACAAGGACTGGAAGCCCTCGCAGCCCATTGAAAAGTAACGAAGGCAGACATCATAATGCAAACAAAGCCCAGGCGTTCCATTGAAGTGCGCTCCGTCAAGTAGACAGAGAAATAATATAAGTTTTTGTTCGCCGTTTCCACAAGGAGACGGCGAATTTTTTGTGCAAAAGTGATTGTTCTTTCTTGACATAAAAATACCCCCAGAGTACGCAGAGTTTTTGTTTTACTCTGTCTACTCTGTCTACTCTAGGGGGAGCATATCACACGCAGAGAGGGTCTTACTGTTTCATGAAAGAGTGGTTTTGAAAATTACCAGAACCAGTAGCGCTTTTTCAGCACAACATATGCAATGCCGATCAGAACCACTACAACACCACCGGCAATGAAGAAGGTCCAGTTGATATTGGCAAATTTCAGGTTCTGGTTGGTCAGCAGATAACGGCCTGCAGTATCGGCAGTGATGATGCCGTCGGTGTAGCTGTTCAGGTACTGCCACTTGTTGGAGACGGCGTTGTACAGATACAGGCGGGTATAGGTGCTCACATCCAGATCGATGCGCACCGAGCAGGGAAGAGCCTTGCCCTTGTCCAGCTCAAACTCGATGCCCTGATCGGACTCAGTCAGGATGAGCATGGTGTCCAGCTCACTGGTGGTGCTCTTGACACCGCTGCCTGCAATCTGCATGGTGTAGCCATCACCCACCACGCACAGGGTCTTGCCGGTGGTGCGCAGCGCATTGAGGATATCACCGGTCACGGTAGGCACCTCGGCCTGTGTGAAAACGATCTCGTTGTCCTCACTGTCCTGAATGGCCTGCACAACGGGATCGATCTCGATGGGAGTATCGTTATCCGATTCGGTGGAGCTGCTGTCCGAAGAATTATCGGAAGAAGATGCAGCCGAACGGTTGACGATGACCGTGACCATGGCGGATGCAGTGCCGTTGGAAACGGTAATGGAAGTAGCGCCGGTGCCCACAGCCGTGATCACGCCGCTGGGGCTGACCGTGGCAATGTTGCTGTTGGCGGACTTATAGGTGAACTTCTGGGAAGCGGAAGAAGGCTTGACACTGGCGGTCAGGGTGCGGGTGGCACCGGGCTTGAGCACAACGTAGGAAGGATTCACCGTGACGACCTGACCGCTGTTGGAAGAACCAGTGCTGGCGGTGCCAGTGCTGGAGTTGGGAATACTCATGACCGTGACATTGGTGGTAGCAGTCACCGAACCGCAGGTAGCGGTAATGGTGGCGGTGCCGGGGGCAATGCCGGTAACACGGCCGAAATTGTTCACCGTGGCGACCTTCTCATTGGAAGAGGTCAGGGCGACGGTGGCATAGTTGGAAGCCGAAGTAGGCCGCACCTGCAGCTGTGCCGAGACCGAGTTGCCAACATAGATGGTGTTGGAGGAAAGGGAAAGGTCCATCTCGGTAACGATCATGGAAGAATCCATGGAGACAACGATGGTGTAGGCACAGATCTGGTTGCCTGCGGCAGCGGTGATGCGGGTGGTGCCTACGCCCACAGCCTGCACGACACCGGAGTTGCTCACGGTCAGAATGGAAGTATCGTCCGAGATAAAGACAACCGAGTCGGTAGAGTTGCGCGGACGCACCACAGGAGACAGCTGCTGAGAGGAACCCAGCAGCATGTTGGCGGTATAGCTGCCGGCCTCAATGCTTTCGGCAGGCACGTCCTGATCCCACGGCATGGCAACGCCGCTCAGGGCAAGGCCGGAGACAGGGCTTGCTGCGGCCGCAGACACAGCTGTGCCGCAGGCCAGCAGGCAGAGCGCTGCCGCACAGACGGCCAGTTTTTTTGCGGTTGATTTCATAGTAAGTGTACCTCTTTGGGTGATATAACGGCGGCTGGCAGTCAGCACAGCTCCGGTTTAGCGGAACAGAACGCCCAGGGCTTCCATTGCGTACTCGAAATAGGTGACCTGATCGTACTCCACGCGGGCAGTAACGCTCATGCCGTTGGAAAGATCCACCTTGTCGCCGCTGCGGCTCACCACATAAGTGGCATCGGGCTTAATGGTCATCTTATAGTAGGAAGCGTTGGAGCTGGCCGTCACGTCACTGTCAATGGCCGTTACAGTGCCGGTCAGGGTGCCATAGGAATACTCCGAAAGGCCGGTAATGGCGATCTTGCACGGGTCACCCACATGAAGCAGCGGGCGGTCGTTCACGGTGACCATGGCAACGATCTCCAGATCGTCGTTCTCGCTGGCAACAGTGGCCAGCGGGGAGCCTGCGCTCAGCACCATGCCCTCTTTGTAAGGAGTATCCATGTGGATCACACCGGAGGTGGGGGCGTAGATGTAGTAATCGTTGGCACCGGTGTTCAAGGCATCGAGCTGAGCCTGAACGTTGTCCACGTTGCTCTGTGCGCTGGTAATGCTCTGGGAGATGGACTGCATGGTGGAGTAGTACAGAGCTTCTACTTCGCTCTGGCTCTGCTCCATCATGGTCTTGATCTGAGCATCGGAGTAACCGGCAGCCTGATAGGCCGTGGCATCAAAGGTCTTCTGAGAGACCTGGCTCTTGTAGGTCTCGTACTGATAGTAGTAGGGCTGATCTTCGGGGTTTGTCGTCGCTGAAGTAGTTGGTATCATCCTGCACGCACTGCAGCAGTTTGTTGTACTGGTCCAGCTGGGTCTGGTAGATCTTGAGCTGGCTTTCCAGGTTATCCTGCTGCATGTCGATATCCGTGCTCTTGATGTGGGCCACGAGGTCGCCCTCGTTCACATAGCTGCCCTCCGAAATATACATCTCGGTAATGGAGCCGGAATAACTGGACATGATATAGGTTTTATTGCTGGCCTGAACGGTGCCTGCGTTCTGGCTGACATAAATGCGGTTGGTATGGGTGCTCCACACCACCAGAAACAGCATGAAGATGCCCACCAGAATGACAAAAGCGTAGCCATAAGGCGGCAGCTTTTTTTCCATCATGATGCGGCGGTCCTGCAGATCCGAAAGGTTCTGAACTTTAATCGTCATAATTACTTGGTCTCCATAAAGACATCGACCACGGCATCATCCTCGTCCTGATTGACATAGATGGTATAGGAGGTGCCGGTCAGTTTCTGCTCATTCTCAAAAGCGTGGACCTGCAGCTTGTAGGAAGCCAGCTGGCTTTCGGGCATGGGGCCGGTGTAGTGGGCATACAGGCAGTTCTTCACGCGCAGAACAGCATCCATATGGTAGTCCTGCTCCATCTGGCCGATGAACTGGGTAGCCTGCTGCATCATGTACAGGTGCATCTGACGATCCTCACCAACCACCATGGCCTGCACAATGGGGCCAATGGGCTGTGCGTTGTTGCTCTTGATAAAGTTGTGCATCTGGGTCAGCACCACGGGCAGACTGGCCATCTCTTCCGGATGGATCTCACGGGAGAGCACATTGGTGAGCTTCAGGGTCTTGTTCTCGGCTACTTTGATCTCTTTCATGTTGAATACCTCGGTTCCTTTTCAGATTTACCTCAGAAGAGGCAGTAATAGGCAATCGAGAAAGGGGAGAAAACCGCTGCAGAGAGCAGCTTCCTCTCCGCTCCCGATCGCCTACTACTTATAAAAGTAATAGGGATCTTGCAAATAAAATGTGCCCGGAGGCATTTTGCCTCCGGGCACACCATAGTGAGGCATAGTTACCTGAGCAGGCGGGGCCTGTTCAGGATAACACCATCTACTTCTACTAAACAGAAAGTCTTTCTAGCTCTTTTTATCTGACACAGCAAAACTATGTCAAATCAAGCTATCCATCATGAATGACTCCCTTTCATATGTAACCGGGTACGCACCCGGCTGCAACACATCAATAGGTGATCGACTCACCGTCGTCATCCTCTTCCACCACGGCCTGCATGACAGACTGCTTGGGCTCTGCCTTTTTGCTGCGGTAGATACCCTGCTGCATGTTCCACAGCTCGTAGTACTTGCCTTCCTTGGCAAGCAGCTCATCGTGCGTGCCGCGTTCCACGATCTTGCCGTGATCCATCACAAGGATCAGATCACAGTCACGAACAGTGGACAGGCGGTGAGCTACGATCAGCATGGAACGATCTGCAAGCTGATCGTAGATCATGTTGAAGATCAAATTTTCCGTAGCAAAGTCCAGATTACTGGTGGATTCATCCAGAATGTAGAGGTTGGAATCTTTCAGGAAAGCGCGTGCCAGCGCAATGCGCTGCTTTTCACCGCCGGACAGGCCGTTGCCCGCTTCTTCCAGATAGGTGTTATACTGCAGGGGCAGATGACGGATAAAGTCGTGAGCATCTGCCTTCTTGGCAGCTTCCTTAACTTCGTCCATCGTAGCGTCCATACGGGAAACACGGATGTTATCATAAATGGTCTTGCTGAACAGCTCAACGTTCTGCGGCACATAAGAAATTGCGCGGCGGACAGAATCATTGGTGTATTCAGCCAGATTCACACCGTTCAAGTCGATCTCGCCATCTTCCGGCTCATAATACTTGAGCAGAAGCTTGGTGATCGTGGATTTGCCGCTGCCGCTGCTGCCCACCAGCGCGACCTTTTTACCGGCCGGAATGGTAAAGCTGATGTGATCCAGTGCAGGGGCACGGTTGCCATAACGGAAAGTGACATCCTTGAACTCGATATCGCCCTCCACCTTGTCCAGATCGGTGCGGTCTTCGTCGCCGACCGTCTCGGAGGGATAATCCATGATCTCGCCCAGACGCTTCATGGAAATGCTGGCCTCCTGAATCTGCATCTGCAGACCGATCAGGTTGCTCAGCGGGGAAGTAAAGTAAGAGGACAGCGTGCTGAAGGCCATGAATCCACCCAGTGTCATCTCACCTTTCAGAACCTGACTGATACCCACATAGGTGGTCAGCATGCTGAAACCGGTGGAAATGAAGGAGGAAATCAGGCCCTGCGTGGTGCTGATCTTGCTGGAGCGCAGGCTGATCTTCAGGCTCTTGATGTACTCACGCTCGAGGTTCTCCATTTCGGTATCCTCGTTGGCGTTGCACTTGACCGTCTCAATGCCGCGCAGGCTTTCGATCATCTGGCTGTTCAGTGCAGCGGACTGCACCATGGTCTCTTCGTTGATCTTTTTGTAAGGCTGCTTGTAGATCAGCACCAGCAGAATGCTGACCAGAGCCATGAACAGCGAGATCGAGAAGAGCATCGCATTCATGCGGAACAGGATGATACCGGTGATAATGGCCATCGAGATATCCATGATCAGGCTCAGCGCAATGCTGGTAAAGATGGATTTGATGGTGTTTGCATCCGAATAACGGGTGGTGATATCACCAGTCTTGCGGGTGGCAAAGAACTTCATGGGCAGACGGAAGATATGCCCGAAGTAACCCAGCATCAGCGGAATATCGATCTTGATGGATAGGTGGATCAGAACCCACTGCCGGACAAAGCCCACCAGCGTATTGGTGATGCTGACCATGCTGAACACAAGGATCAGCGTGACCAGCAGATTGTCTAGGCCATATGGCAAGACCTCGTCCATCAGGATCTTGTTGAACATGGAGGAGGCAATGCCCAGGATCGTAACGATCAGAGAACTCAGGATCGCATAGGCAAAGAGCTTTTTCTGGGGCAGCAACAGGTCAACGTAACGCTTGAACATGCCGCCCTTTTCGATCTTACCGCCCTTGAACTCCGAGGTGGGGTTCATCAGCAGCAGAACACCGGTAAAGTTCTTGTAGAACTCATCCAGAGAGATCTTTTTCAGCTCGCTGCCGGGGTCGCCGATCACGACATAATCCTTGCACTTGTGTTTTTTGCCGTTCTTCTCATCTTCCTTGGCGGCTTCGGCTTCTTTCAGCATGTGCCGACGACGCTCACCGTCATCTTTGATGGTGGTCTTTTTAAAGACAACCACAAAGTGGGCCAGACCCTGATCGGTGATGACCTGCGCAATGCAGGGCAGCGAGAAATCGCTGAGGAAATTTTCACGGTCTACGCGAACCGCTGCAGTGGTGAAACCCAACTCATTAGCGGCTTTCTGCAAACCAACAAGGTTCGTGCCTTTCAGGTCGGTACCCATCATATCGCGCAGGCGGGTGATGGTAACTTCCTTTTTGTAATGGAGGCACACCATTGCGAGGCAGGCAGCCGCACAGTCAGTAGTGTCGTGCTGCCGGACATAGGTATAACGCATAGATGCTTCCTTTGATCATATACAAATTTATTCAAACAGCGGCAGGCGTTTTGAAGAAGCGGCCTGCCGCAGATCTGACAACGTGAAAAGAGCCGGAGCCTGAAACAACAGCACAGAGACCGGTGCTTTGTCCTGTCCTGCGGAGAACCATGACAAAACACCGGTCGGCTGCTATCAAAAGAAGGGAGCACCTACCCTTTGATCTGTGTGCCGGACTTTGGAAAAACAGATACAAATTCCCAAAGCTTATAAGCAGTATACCACAATGTGACATCTTCTTCAAGTAGTCAAATTTTAAGAAATCATTATGCTTGATGCTTTTTTCGCATGGATGCTGTGTTTTTGGGACAGAGAAGCCCAAAAAACAGAGGAGAAACACGACTGCATGGCTGTACAGAAAAAGGGTGTAGTATGGGACAAACAAAAAAGGCAATGTTCTGTGGAACATTGCCTTTTCTTCTGGCGCCTCTTGCCTGACTCGAACAGGCGACACCCTGATTAACAGTCAGGTGCTCTAACCGACTGAGCTAAAGAGGCAAATCACATTTGTGACTGCGAGAGATATTATACCGCATAAGAATGCCTTTTGCAAGCCTTTTTTTAAAAAATGAATCATTTTTGGCAAAATAAAACCGTCCTGCAGTGTTTTGAAACGCTGCAGGACGGTAAAGTACATATTATAAAAGAAGGAAAGGCTTATTTCAGCTTGCTCTTGGCCTTCATGCGCTGCTCGTGGTTCAGGATCTGCTTGCGGATGCGCAGATTTTCAGGAGTGACCTCCAGCAGCTCGTCCTGTGCAAGGAATTCCAGGCAGCCTTCCAGGCTGAGCTTGCTAATGGGGATCAGGCGCAGAGCATCATCGGAGCCGGATGCACGGGTGTTGGTCAGGTGCTTGGTCTTGCAGACGTTGACATCCACATCCTCGCCGGAAGCGGTGTAGCCAATGACCATGCCTTCGTAGACCTTTTCACCAGCGCCCACCAGAAGGGTGCCGCGCTGCTGAGCATTGAACAGACCGTAGGTGACAGCCTCGCCGGTCTCAAAGCTGACCAGAGAACCGGTGGAGCGGTTGGCAATCATGCCAGCCCAGACATCGTAACCGTCGAAGATCTGGTTGATGATGCCTTCGCCATGGGTATCGGTCAGGAACTGGTTGCGGTAGCCGAACAGGCCGCGGCTGGGCATACGGAACTCCAGACGCACACGGTCGGTGCCCAGAGATTCCATCTGCTGCAGGATAGCCTTGCGCTGGCCCAGACCGGTCATGACAGCGCCCTGATACTGGGTGGGCACATCGATGACGACATGCTCCATAGGCTCATAGGTCTTGCCGTCGATGACCTTGGTCAGGACGTGCGGGGGAGAGACCTGCAGCTCATAACCTTCACGGCGCATGGTCTCAATCAGGATGGACAGGTGCATCTCACCACGGCCCATAACGCGGAAGGAATCGGTAGTGGCGGAATCCTCCACCTTCAGAGCGACGTCCTTCAGCAGCTCTTTCTGCAGACGGTCACGGATCTGACGGCTGGTAACATACTTACCCTGCGGCCGGCCAGCGGGCTGTCGTTGACGGAGAAGGTCATTTCAACGGTAGGATCGTTGATCTTCACGAAGGGCAGCGGCTCCACATTGGAGGGGCTGCACAGGGTATTGCCGATGGTCACATCGGGCAGGCCGGAGAATGCCACGATATCGCCGGCGGTGATGTATCGCACGGCTGACGGCCATTGGCCTGGAAGTCGTACAGCTTGGTCAGACGGCCGCGCATCTTCA
>ENA-OQKV01000102-OQKV01000102.1-human-gut-metagenome-genome-assembly--contig:-NODE-102-length-34509-cov-3.324065_pt1 | contig 34509 bp, 33 predicted proteins | sample MGYA00242655_ERZ504811 | MGnify/ENA primary metagenome ERZ504811 (study PRJEB26092, sample SAMD00036406) | human gut metagenome | host: Homo sapiens | study: EMG produced TPA metagenomics assembly of...
GGACGTTTTCTCTGAGCGCATCCTGTAAACAGAAAAATATCATCCGGGCTGCCGTGCGGAAAAGCACAGCAGCCCTTTTGTCTGAATCCCGTCATTGACCACAGCGGGGATTTGCGGTAAAATCATATCAGCCGGAGTGTCAGCCTGCGCGGCCCACCCGGCTGAAGATGATGAATACAGGAGGTTTGTCCATATGAAGGCCAAAAGATTGCTTTCGCTGCTTCTCACAGCAGCCCTCATGCTGAGCATGATGACCCCGGTGCTGGCCGCCTCGGCAGAGACCGAATTGCCCCGCGCCTCTCAGACCCGGCTGGAAGAGACGAATGAAGTCGTCTCCATCCGTCTGCAGGCTACCGGCAAGCTGGTCTATGGCTCCCCGTTCGAGCTGTCGGTGGTCACCCGCCCGGCGGACGCGCAGTATATCGGCGTGGTGCTGGGCATCAAGGGCGAAGCCAAGGGCTACGTCACCCTCGTGCTCTCCGATAAGCTCCGCACCCTGCTCAAGATGATACCCCTGCCCCGCAAGATGTCCAAGACCCCTGACCAGGTAGAAGAGTTCAATGTCTACGCCTATGTCAAACAGCTCATCGACGGCAACGACGTCAGTGTGCTGCTGGGCGTGGCCGATGAGGTCGTCAAGGTGATGGATACCCTGAAATTCTATATCCCCACCCTGAAAGATATGTCCATGGGCTTGAAGCTCTCTCTCGAGCTCATCCGCCGCTACCTTCCCGAGGGTGCGTTCAGCCGCATCTATCTGGATGAGCAGCCCGTGGATTCGGGCAGCTATATCGCGGGTGCCGTGGCGCTGGAATCCGGCGATTTGAACACCGCCGGTGTGGCCATGTTCAAGATAAAGCCCAAGACCGAGGGCGTCCGCCTCTACTGGGCCGAAGACCTGCCCGCCGGGATGACGCTGGCCGAGGCTGAGACACACAATGTCGGCGCTCTGCTGGAGTCGGACGGCGTGGTGGTCGATAATGCCAGGGTCACCTGTACTTATAAAAAGAAGGGCCTGTTCAGCAGCAAGTCCACGGAGTTCCCGACGCAGCCGGGTATCTACACCCAGACGGCAACCGTCTCCGGCAACTATTCCTGCGAGAAGATCACACGGACCATCGTTATCAATTAACATCAAAAGAAAAAACCTCCTGTGCGTCAGCACGGGAGGTTTTTCTGTCTTATTTACATCCGGAACCGCCAGCCCCAGCCGCCGCCACAGCAGCAGTTGCAGAGCAGATTGAGCAAGATCATGCTCCAGCACCAGCGCATCAGCCCGCCGGGCTGAGCGTAGGTGGTCTGGGTGCGGTAGGTCTGGCCGGGATTCTGCATCCGGCGCAGGTGCATCTGGTATTCGGTGTTATTGGGGTCCAGCTGAACGGCGCGGCGGGCGTCCTGCAGCGCGTCGATGCTGTTGCCGAGGCCCTGATTGGCCAGCGAGGAGAGGTAGTACCACCGCGCCGAGCGGCTGTTCATGCCGTCCAGCACCCGGCGGGCCTCCGCATAGCGGCCATTGGCCACAAAGCTGCGGGCCGCCTGCATCTCAGGGCTGTCAGAGCCGGAGTAACTGGCCCCGCTCTGCTGCTGATAGCCGCCAAAACCGAATCCGAAACCAAACGGGTCGAACCCGAAGCCGAAATCGCCCTGCTGCCAGCCGTTCTGGCTGTAGCCCTGGTCGTATCCCTGCTGGTAGCCGCCCTGATAATAACCCTGCTGGCCGTAGCCGTAACCGCCGCCGGGCTGTCCGCCCATCTGGGGGCCGGTGTCGCCCTTGGTGATGGCGTCGTAAGCTGCCTGCACCTCTTTGAAGTGCTCTTCGGCGGTGGGGTCGTTGGGGTTCAGGTCGGGGTGCCAGCGCTTGCACTTGGCACGGTAAGCTTTCTTTATCTCGTCGTCGGTTGCGCCGCGCTGGATGCCCAGCACCTCATAGGGATCTCTCATGGGTCTACTTCCTCACGTCTCTCAGGCCATGCGCGGCCTTTTTGTTCCATACAATATTACAGTCTACAGGACAGTGCCTGCAAAATCAAGACAAAATCCGCCTTTTGGGCGGAATTGGTTACTTTTTTGGGGTCGTCTTTGGCCTGTTTGCAGTTGTATTTGAGCCACACGCCGGAATACAGGATGTTCCGCAGAAGGTCCGCGTCCTCTACGCAGGGCAGACGCTCGAAGCTTCTGGCGCACCGGGCCAACAGCAGCTCGAAGATGTCCCGCATCTCTTCCTCGTAGCCGGGCTGACGGCTGAGGGTGCGCAGCGGATTTGTATGCGCCCTTTTTTCTCGTCCCGTGCCAGGTCATCGTAGGCGTCCAGCAGGTAGATGAATTTGCCCAGATGGAAGCCGATGCTCCGCAGCTCCGGCGACCAGTGGTCCTGCTTGTAGTCGAACAGCTCGGCCATCAATTCGCCGAAGCAGCCCGACACAGCATCGAGGTCCTCGCTGCCCTCGGCTTCCAGCTGAGCCAGCCGGTCGAGGCAGGTGCGGATGGCGTTGCACTGTCGGGGCCAGCGCTGTGCGGCGGTCTGAGCAGGGGAGTCCAGCAGCTTTTCAAAGCCGAGGCCCAGCAGGCTGTGGTCGTCGTTCCATTTATCGGCGGCGTTGTAGTAGTGGAGAGCCACGCTCATATCGGCGCAGTAGTCGGTGGGGCCGCTGTGCCGCCAATTTATCTTCCGGATGGGGTGGATGGGGCAGTGGCCGCTGCCGGTGACGCACTCGCTTTCGCCCTCGTAGAGGCTGGAAAGCAGCAGATCCAGAAAGGTCAGATCGTAACTCAGCGTCAAACGGCCCCGCAGGCCGTGGAGCGCACCGATGCGGCGGCAGAGGCCGCAGTAGGCCGTGCGGTAGCGGGCCTTGGCCTCGTCGTCCAGCGCGGCCTGATTCGGGATGACATATCCAAACATACGTTAGCTCTTCTTGATGAACTGGGTGCCGCAGCGGGGGCAGGAGATCTGGATGCGGCCCCGGCCCCGGGGAACGCGCAGCTTCTGGCGGCACTGGGGGCAGCGGTAATAGTGGTAGAGTCTGCGGTTGTCCCACTGGTCCTTCAGGCCGCTGAACTTATTGCGGATGCGGTCCTTCACGGCGTAGTATTTATAATTTTCTTCGGTGCGCTTGGAGATGTTGCGGCTGAACATCCGGTAGTAGCACAAGCCCAGCAGCACCACGCCGACGTACAGCAGCAGCGGCAGACGAGTGAGGATATAGACCAGGATCAGCACGAGAGAGGCGATGTTCAAAAACTGGTTCAGACCATCGGTGCCGTAGCGGCCTATCATGAACTGGCGTATCTTTTCTTTCATAAACGTCCTTCCTCATAAAAGAGGGGCGGGTGCGCCGCCCTTCTGTGTTTTTCTGCTTTCAGGATACCATGCAACCATGAGAAAATTTTGAACAGAGTGCAAACCTATCGTAAAGAGACGGCATTTAAGGGCCGCTCACTCCTCCCGGCAGCGGATGGTGAGGGAAACTTCGGTGTCCAGGGCGCCCTCCATCCGGCAGTGGAGCTTTGCCGGGCCGGCCTCGCCGGTGGTGGCGAGATAGGTGCCTGCCATGCCGCCCCGCAGAGGGACGACGCTGGGGCCGAGGATGCGCAGCGGCCCCTCTGCGCTCAGCTGAACGGCCTCACCACAGTAGGGCAGGAGGTTGCCGTTCTGGTCGATGGCCCGCAGGCTCACGGCGGCACAGTCCCAGGTGGGGCCGTCGGTCAGGATGGGATTGTGGACGGTGCATTCCAGCCGGACGCTCTGCACCGGCTCCTTCACGACGGTGCGGACGGCCCGGCCATGCCACACGGCCTCGAAGCGGTAGACGGCGGCGGGGCTGCCCAGCACGCCGATATATTTGTAGTAAAGCCGCACCAGCTCGTTCCAACTCAGGCGCAGCGAGTACATCCGCGCCCGGGACAGGGGCGAAAGCTCCATGGCGTCCCGGCGCATTTCGTTGAGGATGGCGGCCACCTGCGGCGCGGCAGTGCGGTCGATGCCCTCGTATTTCTCCAGCAGCAGGCCCACGAAATCGTGGATCTCGATGGGCGGGTGGGGCAGAGCCGCAAAGCGGCCCCGGCGGTCGGGGGTGAACTCGGCTACGAAGTCGTTGTCCCGGTAGAGCCGCAGGCTCTCGGCGTTGGTGAACGCCCAGCACGCCCCCGCAAAGCCGCCCGGATGGTCGCCCAGCGCCATGCTGGATGAGACTTCGAGCACGATGTCGGAAGGGGAGCGGGGCGTCTTCTGGCTGGCGTAGACGGCGGACAGAAAGCTTCGGGCTGCGGAACATGTCCATGACCCCCTGATAGCTGATGCGGTCGCCGCTGCCGAATTCGCGGTGGGTGTTGTAGTCGGTCATGCACCAGCCGAAGCTGCCCGCCACGCCCTGCTGAGCGATGGTGTCGTTGAGGACGGCGGCGTAGCGCAGGGCCTGCGCCAGGCGGTGGGGCTCGTCGTCGAAGGACTTGGCCGGGAACTGGGCGCCCTCGAACTCGCTGATGAGATAGCCTTTCCGGGTGTCGGGGGTGACGGCGGTGCGGGCCTCGCACCCGACGCCGCGCCCGTGGTAGGAGTAGTCGGTGTAGGCGTATACATCTTCCAGAAGCTGGCTGCGGCGGGTGCTGCGGGTACCAGCCGTGGGGCGGGTGGGGTCGAGGCGGCGGACCGTCTCGTTGGTGCGCTTATAAAAGCTCTCGTCGTCGGCGCTGCCGCTGACCCGCACGCCCCACAAAAAGATGCTGGGGTGGCTGCGGCACTGGCAGACCATCTCGCGGCAGTTCTGCAGAGCCTGCGCTTTCCAGATGTCGTCGCCGACGTGCTGCCAGCCGGGCATCTCCACAAAGACCAAAAGGCCCAGCTCGTCGCAGGCATCGAGGAAGGCGGGGCTGGGGGGTGTGGTGAGGCGCACGGCGTTGCAGCCCAGTTGCTTTTTCAGGAGCTGAGCGTCCAGCCGCTGGATGCTGTCGGGCATGGCATAGCCCTGATAGGCATAGCTCTGGCGGCGGTTGAGGCCCCGCAGCTCCACCCGCTGGCCGTTGAGGTAGAGCCCGCCTGCCACGAACTGCAGGGTACGGAAGCCGAACCGGCAGCTTTTCTCGTCCAGCACCCGGTCGGGCAGGCCGCCGGTGCCGGGACGGATGAGCCGGACGGTCAGGGTGTAGAGGGTGGGATGTTCGATGCTCCACGGATGGACGCTGTTCAGTGCGCCGGTGATGGGCAGCGACAGCTCGCCGGTGTAGAACGCCCGGCTGCCCGAGGGGCTGCGGATCTCGGCCTGTAACGTGCAGCCCACCGTCTCGCCCACGGTGGCCGTGTAGATGCGGAAATCGCCCTCGGCCTTCGTCTCGATGAAGATGTCCCGCAGGTAGGCGGGCTCTTTCACGTCGAGGCAGACGGCGCGGCAGATGCCGCCGTAGGTCAGAAAGTCCATCTGCCCGCCGAAGGGCGGGATGTTCAGATCTTCGCGGCTGTCGCAGCGGACAGCCACCACGTTCTTCTGACCCAGATGGAGAGCACTGGTCAAATCGACGGTAAAAGCGGTGTAGCCGCAGCTGTGGTGGAACACCCGCCGCCCGTTGCAGAACACCGTGGCGTCATGGGCCACGGCTCCGAAGGTGAGCAGGACGGTGCGGCCCTCCCATTCTTTGGGCGCAAAAAACTCCCGCCGGTAGCCCGAAAGCTTCTGGTAGTCGTTCTCGTTACAGTAATTGTAGGGCAGTGCCTTGACCGTGTGGGGCAGGCGCACCGGCTCAAGGGTCAGCTCCGGGCATTCCGGCCGCACGATGGCGGGGTCAAAGACCGGGGTGAAGAGCCAGCCGTCGTTCCAATCGTAGTGTTCCATGGCAAATGTTCTCCGTGGCAAAGAATACTTTAGTTCCTATGCTACCACAAAGTTATGAACGAAAAAGAATCCGGGCCGGATTTTATCGGTTTCTGAATAAAATTTCAGAAAGAAAGGGCCGCGTTCCCGCCGGGAACGCGGCCCTTCTTTGAAAAAGCTCAGCGGATAAAGTTGGTCATGGGTCTGCGGGGGTTCTCCGGGTGCTGGATGCCTGCGGCTTTGCCGGCCTCGATGCACCGGAGCAGCCAGGCCATGTTGCGGCCCAGCTCCTGCATGACGGCGCAGCCCTCGGCGTCCTGCAGCACCTGCTCGGGGTTCGAGCCGTGGACCATGGGCCAGTAGGAGCCGCTCACCAGCGGCATATGGAAGAACTCGGGGTACTTCACCAGCTGGTCGAGGGTGGATGTGGTGCCGGCGCGGCGGGCCGAGCAGCAGATGGCGGCGGGCTTATAGGCCAGATACCTGCCGCCCGCGTAGGCGAGACGGTCCATGAAGCTGGTCATGTTGCCGGAGGCGGAAGCGTAATGCACCGGCGTGCCGAAGACGAAGGCGTCGGCAGTCTTGGCTTTCTCGATGGCCTCGTTGACCACGCCGCCGAAGACGCAGCCCTTGCCGGCGGCACAGCCGCCGCAGCCGATGCAGCCGCCCACGGGCTTTGTGCCGACGTTCAGGATCTCCGTCTCGATGCCGGCGGCGTTCAGCTCCCCGGCGATGAGGCTCAGTGCGGTATAGGTGCAGCCCTTCTCGTGGGGGCTGCCGTTGATGAGCAGGACTTTCATGATAAATACTCTCCTTTTGTACGCCCGAAAAAGCGGCGTTCTGGTATGATTTTAGCACATTCATGACCGTAACGCAACGAATCATGACGCTGCCCTTGACAAAGACCGGCGGTATGACGATAATATGAAGTTACGATAACAGGAAAGACCCGAAGGAGGCCAAAACCATGCGAGTCATTGCAGGAGAAGCCCGCGGCAGACGGCTGGAAGCGCTGCCCGGCACGGATATTACCCGCCCCACCCTCGATCAGGTGAAGGAGGCGATGTTCAGCATCGTCCAGTTCGACCTGCCCGGAGCCCGTGTGCTGGACCTGTACGCAGGCAGCGGCCAGCTGGGCATTGAGGCGCTGAGCCGGGGCGCTGCCCGGTGCGTGTTCCTGGACGAGAACCGTGAGGCCGTGAACATCGTCATGAAGAACTGCAAGAACTGCGGCGTCTTTGACCGCAGCCGCGTCAACATCGGCGAAGCGGCCCGCTTCCTCTCGGCCTGCCGGGAGCAGTTCGATCTGGTGCTGCTGGACCCGCCCTTCCACAACGGCACGCTGGAAAATATCCTCCCCATCGTGGACAAGTGCGTCGCCCCCGGCGGCATCGTCATCTGCGAGAGCGAGACGAAACTCGTCCTCCCCGCCGAAGTGGGCGGTTTACAGCTGAAGAAGCAGTATAAGTACGGCAAAGTCCTGCTCTGGAAATATGTGAGACCCATGGCAGACGCCGCAGAGGAAGAAGGAGAAGCGTGATGAACGTCAACGAGCTTTTGGATACCATCGAAGACCTGCTGGAAGAGAGCACCGGAATGCCCCTTTCGGGCGGCAAGCGCATCGTGGATGTGGAACAAATTCGGGACTATCTCGATGACATCCGCGCAAACCTCCCCGTGGAGCTGCGCCAGGCCCAGTCCATCGTCAGCGACCGCGCCCAGCTCATCGAGTCGGCCAACGCGCAGGCACAGGCCATCGTCAAGAAGGCAGAAGAGCGCGCCCGCATCCTCGTGAGCGAGGCCGAGATCGTCCGCGCCGCCCAGCAGCGTGCGTCCGAGATCGTCTCCGCTGCCCAGACCGAGGCCCGCACCGTCCGACAGACGGTCACGGATTACTGCGATAATATGCTGAAAACCACCGAGGAGACGATGTCTGAGAACGCCGCCCAGGTGAAAAACGTCCGCGCGAACCTGCGCCAGAACCCCCGCCGCGGCGCGTGATGGGCCGCTCCTGACCTGAATCCAGTCCTCTGCGAGTAAAAATGACGATTCGCAGGGGCTTTTTTTTGTAACATTTTGTAGGAAAAAAGCGCAGGAAAAAACTTGCATTCGGCGTTTCGATTTGCTAAAATAAAATAGAGTCGTCAGGTATCTTGACAGAGCAGAAAACGGGACAAACTCCCCGGGAGATGTCCGGCGTATCGGACGGCTCGGAACACGAAACGAAAGGAGGCTGGGCGCGATGACTCAGACAGAAGATTTGGCACAGTTCGACCCGGCCTCGTTTGAGCATATCCCCGTGCTTTTGAACGAGTGCCTCGACGGACTGAACATCGACCCGGCAGGCACCTATCTCGACGGCACGGCGGGCGGCGCGGGGCACTCCCGGCAGATCGCCCTCCGGCTGGACGGCGCAAAAGGCGGGCGGCTCGTCTCCCTCGACCAGGACCCCGACGCGGTGCAGACCGCCAGAGCGCGGCTGGCCGGGCTCCCGGCCACGGTGGTGCAGATAAACTTCCGCTACGCCGGACAAGCCCTCGAGAGCCTCGGCATCGAGAAGATAAACGGTGCGCTGCTGGACCTCGGCGTTTCCAGCCATCAGCTGGACGACGCGGCCCGGGGCTTTTCGTACCGGGCAGACGCCCCGCTGGACATGCGGATGAGCCAGCAGGGGGAGACGGCGGCAGACCTCGTGAACACCGCCAGCCGGGAAGAGCTCTCCCGCATCCTGCGGGACTACGGCGAAGAGCCCTATGCATGGCAGATCGCCGGCCACATCGTGGAGGCCCGCGAGACGGCCCCTATCGAGACGACTTTGCAGCTGGCCGACATCGTGGCCGGCGCCATGCCGCCTGCGGAGCGGCGCAAGAACAAGAATCCTTCGCGGCGCACGTTTCAGGCGCTGCGTATCGCGGTCAACCACGAGCTGGACGCTCTGGAGGAGGGTCTGGATACCATCTTCGACCACCTTGCCCCGGGCGGAAGGCTGTGTGTGATCACCTTCCATTCGCTGGAAGACCGGCTGGTGAAAAATAAATTCCGCCGCTGGTCCACCGCCTGCACCTGCCCGCCGGAGTTCCCGGTCTGCGTCTGCGGCGGCAAGGCGAAGGCAAAGCTCATTACCCGGAAGCCCATCGAGGCCGACAAGCAGGAACTGGAGGAGAACCGGCGCAGCCGTTCTGCTCATCTGCGCGTTTTGGAGAAACTCTGAGCCGGATAAGACGCCGCTCAGTGTAAGAGGATGAGATCAACTATGGGTCAGCCAGCTTATGATATGTCGTCTGAGGTGCGTCGCAGAAAAGCGCCTCAGACCCAGCGCAAGGTCGCACTGCGGGTGGAAAAGGGCGGCAAACGCCGTCTCAACCCGTTCCAGGCGGCCATGCAGCACGCGCTTCAACTGATCTCGATGGCGCTGCTGGCAGGCTTTGCGGTAAGCCTGCTGTGGAGCGAGGCCCAGCTGGTGGAGGTCAACGACCAGATCCAAAAGGCCAAAGCGGAACTCGTGAGCGAGCAGAGCCAGTACACCTACTATAACAGTGTCCTCAACAGCAAGACCAATATCACCAGCGTGGAAGAAGTGGCCGGGCGGCTGGGCCTCATGAAGATGGACCAGAGCCAGCTCACCTACATCCGCCTCGACAGCGACAGCGTACTGGTGCGCAGGGAGTCGGCTGTCCACCAGTGGACGGATTTCCTGCACGACGGTGCCATGACCATTCTGGCTTCCGTCCGCAGCGCAAAATAAGCAAACAGACAGAAAAGCGTGCGGCAGCGCACGCTTTTCTGGTTTCTGCAGGAGAATACCATGCAAAACAAGCCCTCCAACGACCAGCATAAGAGCATCTACTACCGCCTCCGCCGCAGCGACCCGCACGAGCGCCTCAGTGCGCGGCTGCGGCATTTCAGCTTCGGCGCGGCGGTATTTTTTGAGTGGCGGCTGCGGGCATCGTCACCCACAGCCTGTATAACATCCAGATAAAACAGGGCGCGACCTTCCGCCAGTATGCGGCCCAGCAGCAGCTGCTGGACAGCACCATCCAGGCCACCCGCGGCGAGATCTACGATGCCTCCGGCATCACGCTGGCGTCCACCAGCGTAGTATGGACCATCTGGGCCGACCCCAGCTACAGCACGGCCCTCTTCACCAGCCAGACCGTCGAGGAGACAGGCGAGGCTGTCAAGACCGTGGACGAGACGACGCTGGCCGATGTGAGCCGCCAGCTCACCCTGCGGCTGCTCTCCGGCGACGGCGAGAGTCTGGACAGCGTAGATACCTCTTCGGCGGAATATCAGACCCAGTACCAGACCGTCCACGATGCGCTGGCCCAAAACGGCTCGTCCTATCAGGTGCTGGCCACCAAGGTGAACAATGCCGTCAAGCTCTCCATCGAGAAATACATCAGCGAATATAATAAAGATCACGCCAAAGCCAAGACTCTGGAAGACGGCACCGTCATCAAGAAGGGCCGCGTCTCCGTCTCTTCGTCCAAGAGCTTCCAGCGCGATTACCCCTACGGCGCGTTCGCCGCATCGGTGCTGGGCTTCTGCAACGGCGACGGCGAGGGCTTCTACGGCCTCGAAAAATCCTACAATGACACCCTCGCGGGCGTCAATGGCCGCACCATCACCCTCCGCAATGCCTACGGCAACGCCATCGCCGACGCCAACGCCACCACTTACGCCGCCAAGGACGGCTCCAATCTGGTGCTGTCGCTGGACGTCAATGTGCAGGAGGTCGTGGAGCGCTACCTGAATGAGGCCATCTACGCCAACACGGTCGAGAACCGCGGCGCAGCCATCGTCATGAACGTCAAGACCGGTGCCATCCTTGCCATGGCCTCGAAGCCTGACTTCGACCCCAACGCTCCGCTGGATTTCAGCGAGAACCTGGCCTATCTGAATGAGCAGGTGAACGCCGAGCCGGAGATCTACACCATCTACAAGAAAGACGCCAATGGCAACTATCTCCGGGATGAGCAGGGCAAGAAGATACCGGAAGAGGACCCTGACTACACCGGAACCTACCGCGACATCCAGTGGAAGAACAAGACCATCACCGAGCTGTACTACCCCGGAAGCGTCTTCAAGGTCATCACGGCCGCCATGGGTGTGGACTCGGGCAAGGCCACCTATTACACCACCTTCAACTGCTCCGGTGCCTACGGCGTGGCAAAAGAGACGTACCACTGCGCCGGTAAGAAGGCCCACGGCGTCCAGAACCTCGCCGAGGCCCTCCGGAACAGCTGCAACATCTACTTCATCCAGCTGGGTCAGCGGCTGGGTCCCAGCGTCTTCTACGACTACTTCGACGCTTTCGGCTTCACCGAGCGCACCGGCGTGGATCTGCCCAACGAGACGGGCATGATGAAGTATTACACCAAGAGCCAGCTGGGCGAGGTCGAGCTTTCGTCTTCCGCCTTCGGTCAGGCAATGGCTGTGACTCCGCTGCAGGTCTGCACCGCCGTCTCGGCAGCCGTCAACGGCGGCTACCTCGTCACCCCTCATGTGGTGGATAAGATAACCGACCAGAACGGCAACGTCGTCGAGGAGATCGGCGCGAACGTCCGCCGTCAGGTCATCAGCAAGAGCGCCAGCGAGACCATCCGCCAGATCATGGAATACGAGGTGGGCGACGGCACCACCACCGGCGGCGGCTCCAACGCCTACGTCGCGGGCTACCGCATCGGCGGCAAGTCCGGTACGTCCGAGCAGCTGAACATGGAGCGCCGCGCCGACGGTGACTACAAGAAGGTCGCCTCCTTTGCCGCCGTCCTGCCCGCCAACGACCCCGAAATTCTGGTCTATGTCATGCTGGACGACCCCAACAACGCCCGCACCGACTATTCGTCCATCCTGGCTGCGCCTGTGGTCGGCAACATCATCAGTGAGATAGCCCCCTATCTGGGCATTGCCACCGACGGCATCGACCGCAGCCAGAACACCGTCAAGGTGCCGAACCTCGTGGGCAAGGAGTGGAGCAATGCGCAGGTCTCCCTGAATACCAAGGGCCTCAAGCATCAGCTCGTGGAGAGCGAGAGCGACCAGACCGCCGCCGTCGTCACCTACCAGTATCCCCACGCGGGCGCAGCGGTGGCCAGCGGCACCACCATCTATCTTTACACCGATACCTATTCCGGCAGCCACACGGAAGTGCCGGACGTCAGCGGCAAGAGTGCCGACTTTGCCCGCCAGATGCTGACCGCCGCCGGCCTGAACTGTCAGGTGGCGGGCGACAGCGCCGGTACGGTGCAGAGCCAGAGCGAGGCCGCCGGCTCCAGCGTCCAGAAAGGCACTGTCGTTACAATTACCTGTGGGTAATGCATTAGGCTCTCCCTTTGGGAGAGCTGGCGCGTCAGCGCCTGAGAGGGCAAGGCCGGTCAAAAAATGGAACCGGCTTGGATAACATTTATATGAGGGAGAATGATTTATGGAAAAAATCGCAGCAGACCTGCTTTTGAAGGGCCTTGCCCCCGAGGGCTTCGCCGACAGCCAGCCCATCGGCCTCGTGACCACCGACAGCCGCGAGGTCTGCCCCGGCTGCATCTTTGTGGCTTTCCCCGGTGAGCGTTTCGACGGCCACGATTTCGCAGCCAAGGCGCTGGAAGAGGGCGCGGCCTATGTCGTCCTCAACCACCCGGTGGAGGGTGTCCCGGCTGAACGGGCGGTGATCAGCCCCGACAGCTACCACGCCATGATGGTCATGGGCGCGAACTACCGCGGCCAGTTCCACCCGAAGGTGGTGGGCGTCACCGGCAGCGTGGGAAAGACCACCACCAAACAGATGACCTACGCCGCCATCGCGGGCTTTGGCAATACTATCAAGACCGAGGGCAACCAGAACAATGAGCTGGGCCTGCCCCGCACCATGTTCCGCATCGGCAGGGATACGGAGTACGCTGTCGTGGAGATGGGCATGAGCCACGCCGGTGAGATCGAGCGTCTGGCAAAGTGCGCTCGCCCCGATGTGGGCATCATCACCTGCATCGGCGTGTCCCACATCGGCAATCTGGGGAGTCAGGAGAACATCTGCAAGGCGAAGCTGGAGATCTGCGCCGGTCTTGCCGAGGGTTCGCCCCTCGTGCTCAACGGCGACGACCCCTTCCTGCGCAAAGCTGTTCTGCCCGCCCATGTCCGGCCCGTGTGGTTCAGCCTCGGCGACGAGAATGCCGACGTCTGCGCCCTTGATGTCCGGCAGGAGGGCGACGGCATGGCCTTCACCCTCTGCGACAAGGCCGCAGGCCGCTATGAGGTGACGATCCCTGCGATGGGACGTCACAACGTGGCGAATGCGCTGGCCGCTTACGCCGCCGCCACCCGTCTGGGCCTCGCGCCCGAGGGCGTCATCGCGGGTCTGGCCGATTTCGAGCAGACCGGTATGCGCCAGAAGGTGGTCCACGCAGGCAGCATGGACGTCATCGAGGACTGCTACAACGCCAACCCCGACAGCATGAAGGCTGCGCTGGCGATGTTCAAAGAGTACCCCTGCAAGCGCCGCTTCGCCCTGCTGGGCGATATGCTGGAACTGGGTGGGATGAGCGCGTCCGCCCATGAAGAGCTGGGCCGTCAGGCCGCAGAGGCCGGGCTGACCGCTCTTGTCACCTACGGCCCCGAGGCCGCACGGACGGCCCGGGCTGCAAAGGACGCGGGCCTCGCCGACGTCGTCCACGCCGAGGATTACCGGCAGGCCGCAGACGCTCTGCTGGCCCGGATGGCCCCGGGCGACGCTCTGCTGGTGAAGGCCAGCCGGGGCATGGCACTGGAAAAGGCGCTGGCCCTGTTTTATCCCGTCTGCGCAAAAGTAAAATACTTGGAGTATCGTTATTATGATTCGTTTTGCCTTGATCGTCGCCTCAACGCTGGGGTTCGTCCTCACGGCGGCGCTCGGGAATTTGATGACGCCGCTGCTGCGGGCGTTCCGCGTCCGGCAGGAGGAAAATGAGCCGCCCACGATGGGCGGGCTCTGCCTGATGGTGGGGACGCTGGCGGCGGTGGGCGTCGGCTGGACAGCGGCCTGTGTCGCCCAGCCGGAGCTGCTGGGGACCGAGAGCCTGCTGACCACCCGGCTGCTCATCGCCCTGTTCGGGGCGCTCTGCTTCGGGGCCGTGGGCCTGGCGGACGATCTGGTCCGGCTGCGGCATCGGTCGCCGCTGGGGCTGCGCCGCCCGGTGCGGCTGGCACTGGAAGCGGCCTCCGGCACGCTGGTGCTGGCCCTGCTGGGCCTGAACCACTGCCTGCCCGACGGGCTGGCCCTGCCGGGCGTCGGCTACTGCACCCTCGGGCCGCTGGCCCCGGTGGTCTGGCTGGCGATTTTAGTGGCGCTGGCCGAGAGCGCCCGCACGGCCGATGGCATGGACGGCACGGTCTGCGGCTGCGCCTTCATCGCCATGCTGGGTCTCATGACGGCGATGACCCTCCTGGGCTGGTTCCCGCTGGGGGTCCTCCCGGCGGCGTTGGCCGGGGCATTGATGGCCTTCCTGCTCTGGAATTTCTACCCCGCAAAGCTCCGCCCCGGTGCAGTGGGATGCCAGTTTTTAGCCGGTGCGCTGGGCTGTGTGCCGCTGAGCGTCGGCTGGCCCGGGCTGGCGCTCCCGCTGGCCCTGCCCTACTGGCTGGAAGGCGGCATGGTGGCTCTGCAGATCATCGTCTGGAAAGCCTCCGGCGGGCGGCGGCAGCTGTTCGGCACCGCGCCGCTCCACCGCTGGCTGGAAAAGCGGGGCTTTGACCCGGTGAATATCTTTTATATCTTTGGAGTCCTGGCAATGCTGGGCCTTGCGCTGACCTTGCAGGCGGCGCGGGCCAGCTGAGCCGGGACCCGATAAGGAGGGAATGCGGATGGCGACCATCCGGAGAAAAAAGTCTGAGTCCTTTGCCATCTTGTCGAGCCCCGGCCCCTGGCCTCAGGTGCTCATCAACTGGCTGGCGACGCTGGCAGTCATCATCGTGTTCGGACTCATCATGCTGTTCAGTGCCAGCTACACCACGGGCTACCTGCGGATGGGCGACAGCTTCTACTACATCAAGTCGCAGATGCTCTGCCTGGGTCTGGGTCTCGCGGTCATGCTGCTCTTCTCCCGCATCGACCACCGCTTTCTGCGCAGGATGGTCTGGCCGGGCTATGCTGTCTGCATCGTGATGCTCATTGCGGTGCTGTTCAGTGCGCCCCTCAACGGCTGCCGCCGCTGGCTGCGCATCGGCTTTACCATTCAGGTATCGGAGATCGCAAAGTTCGAGATGATCCTGCTCACGGCCCATCTGGCCGCGAAAGCGCCCCATCTGGAAAAGCTGGACCCCGCCTCCGGGCGGCGCGTCCCGGCAGGCCAGTGGCTCTATCAACGCATCGTGCGGGAACTCATCGTCCCGCTGCTGCCCCTCATCCCTGTGGTTATCCTGCTCATGCTTGAGCCCCATATGTCCGGCATCGTCCTGACGACGGCCATCTGCGGCACCATCCTGCTGCTGGGCGGCAGCGGCGGCATCATCACCTGGGCGGGCGGCGCGTCCGCTGTGCTGCTGCTCCGCACCGTGCTGGAGCACATCGACTCCATCCCGTACTTGCAGAGCCGTCTGGACGGCTGGACCCACGACCTGAGCAAGATGACCGACCAGACCCTGCAGAGCCTTTACGCCATCGGCTCCGGCGGTGTCACCGGCCTCGGCCTCGGCAACAGCATCGAAAAACAGCTCTGGCTCCCCGAGAGCACCAACGACTTCATCTTCAGCGTTGTGTGCGAGGAGCTGGGCTTTGTCGGTGCCGTCATCGTCATCCTGCTCTTCGTGCTCTTCCTCGTGCAGGGGCTGTGGCTGGCGTTCCACGCCGAGAACCGCTACTGCACACTGGTGGGCATCGGCATCATGGCCCAAATTGCGTGGCAGGTGTTCTGCAACATCGCGGTCGTCACCAACACCCTGCCCAACACCGGCATCTCGCTGCCCTTCTTCTCCTCCGGCGGCACCAGCCTCATCCTGCTGCTGGCCGAGATGGGCGTGATGATAAACATCGGCCGGGGCGGCGAGCGCGCCCGCCTTGAACGGGAGAATCTCCGCGCCCTGCGGGAACAGCGGGAAAAAGAAAAGTCCGACAACACCATCCGGCTCGACCCCAACATGGGATATTGAGCACATCCAGATAAGGAGGAAATCACCATGCGTGTACTGATCGCAGCCGGCGGCACCGCCGGACATATCAACCCGGCTCTGGCCATCGCGGGAGCCATCAAAAAGGCCGACCCGTCCGCCGAGATACACTTTGCAGGCCGGAAGGAGGGGATGGAATACCGCCTTGTGACCCAGGCGGGCTACCCCTTCCACCACATCGAGATCACCGGTTTCCAGCGCAGGCTCTCCCTGAACAACATCAAGCGGAACATCATCACCCTCTGGAACCTGGCCCTCTCCGGCCCGAAAGCCCGGGCCATGATGAAGGAAGTGCAGCCCGACCTCGTCATCGGCTGCGGCGGCTATGTCTCCGGCCCGGTGGTGCGCTGCGCCGCCAAGAAGGGCATCAAGACCGCCATCCATGAGCAGAACGCTTTCCCCGGCGTGACCAACAAGCTGCTGGCCCCGGACGTGGACATCGTGTTCGCCGCCGTGCCTGCCGCTGTGGAAAAGCTGGGTGCACCCGAAAAGACGCAGGTCGTGGGCAACCCGGTGCGGCCTGAAGTGTTCGAGAAGGCAGGGGAGCGGGACGCCATCCGCGCCCAGCTGGGTGCCGGTGACCGCACCGTCATCCTCTCCTTCGGCGGAAGCCTCGGCGCCCGCCGTGTCAACGAGGTGGTGGCCGACCTCTGCGCATGGGAGCAGAAAGAGCACAAGCCTGTGCTCCACATCCACGCCACCGGACAGTACGGCGTGGAGCTGTTTCAAAATCTCGAAAAGGAAAAAGGCTTTGCCCCCGGCGAGAGCCTCGTGGTGAAGGAATATATCAACAATATGCCCGAGCTGCTGGCCGCTGCCGACCTCGTCATCAGCCGTGCCGGTGCGCTGACGCTGGCCGAACTGGAAGCCGAGGGCCGCGCCGCCATCCTCATCCCCAGCCCCAATGTGGCGGAGAACCACCAGTATTACAACGCCATGGAGCTGCAGAAGGCCGGTGCCGCTGTGGTCATCGAGGAAAAGGATCTGACCGGCGAGAAGCTGGTCTCGACCGTCTCCGGCCTGCTGGCCGAGCCGGGCAAGCTGGCTGCCATGGGCAGGAACGCCCGCACCCTTTCGGTGGACGACAGCCTCGACCGCATCGCCGACGCCCTGATGAAACTGGTCAAGACGCCGTGATTGATTCGGCAGCACTCTTGTGATAAAATAATCAGACGGAAAGGAGGCGACGCCGCACCATGCAGCAGGATCGGAACAAGAGCCGACGCCCCAGCAGTTCGATCCAGCAGAACAGCGCCCAGCGGAGGGGAAAGCCCCGCAAAGCCTACGACTGGACGCAGGACCGGCGTCCCTCGAATCAGGACCGCCGCAGGACGCAGGGCTATCAGGAGCAGACGCTGGACTTCTCGGGCGGCAATGTGACGTTCGAAAACCACAGCTCGGGATATGCGGACAACAGCATCCGGTTTCCCCAGCAGACGGCGCGACGGCCCAATAACCAGAACCAGAGCCGCCGTCAGGGCCAGCAGAGAAGCCAGCGGCCCCGTCAGAACACGACTGCCTACCCCACAAATGGGAGCCGCCCCCGCAATGGCCAGCGGCCCCAGAACGTCCAGAGCGCCCGGAGGCCCCAGAGCGGCGGGCGCTACCGCCCCACGGAGGCGAACCTCCGCAGCCCGGCCCGGCGGGAGGGCAGAAAAAAGCGCCGTCTGACCCGGGCCGCTGTCCGCCGCCGCAGGGCCATCCGCCGCCTGACGGCGCTGGCGCTGCTGCTCTGCGTCATCGGGGTGGGCGTCTACCTCACCGTGACCATGCTCTTCAAGATAAACACCTTAGAAGTGGCAGTCGATGGAGAGGTGGTGCAGGAGGTGGGCGGCTATTCCAGCGCTGAGATCCTGCAGGCGCTGGGCGTCCACGCGGAAGAGAACATCTTCAGCTTCGACCCCGCCGAAAAGGCCGCTGCGCTGGAAAAGCAGTTCCCGCTGCTGGAAAATATCCGGGTGGAGCGGGATTACCCTAACACCGTAGTGGTGCGGACCAACGCGGCCACTGCCGTCTACGCCATGCAGACGTCCGGCGGCTGGCTGAGCCTTTCTGCGGGGCTGAAGATACTGGATCAGGATTCGGCCCAGCCGGACCTTATCATCCTCTGCGGCGGCGAGCCGGTATCCACGACGCCGGGTACACAGCTGGAATTTGAGACAGGACCGTCCGGCCCGTCTTCGGGCAGCGCGGCGTCTGACAGCGCCGCGTCCAGCGAGGCCGGACCGCCCACGGATAAGCGGCTCGAGTCCCTGAACACTCTGCTGACCGCACTGGACAGCAGTGAGCTGGGGGCGATGTCACCCGCATCGAGTTCGAGGACCCGGAGCAGATGGCGTTTTTGTATCAGGGCCGCATCAGCGTGCTTCTGGGTACCCTGAATGAGCTGGACTACAAACTCCGGCTGGCAAAGTATGTCCTGCTCAACGAGGACGGCAAGGGCTGCTCGCCCACCGACACCGGTATGCTGGATCTGAGCCACCTGAGCGCCTCTTCCAGCCGCAAATTCCGCTTTGCACAGGGTGAGCCGACCCTGCCCTCGGGCTGGACGGCCCCGGAAGAGCCTGCCGCCCCGGCGGAGGCAGAAGCCGAGAGCCAGCCGGAGGAAGCCTCCGGCACCGAACCCGATACTGAGGGCGCGGAAGCCGCGCCCGCCGAAGACCCCACTGCCGCAGCGGCAGAACAGCAATAAGGAGCATTTGAACGATGAAACTGGAACAACTGTTGGAGGGCGTGTCCTATACGCTGGTGCAGGGCAGCCTTGAACTTGACATCGAGGACATCATCTACGACAGCCGCAAGGCGGCCCCGGGCCGGCTTTTCGTCTGCATCGTGGGTACCCAGCGGGACAGCCACGACTACGCCGCCCAGTGCGTGGCCGACGGCGTGACGGCGCTGGTGGTCCAGCACGACATCGACCTTTCCACCGTCCCCGGTGCTACCGTGCTGAAGGTGGAGAGCAGCCGCTATGCGCTGGCGCTCATGAGCGGCAACCTGTTCGGCAACCCCTCCCGCCGGATGACCATGATCGGCGTCACCGGCACCAAGGGCAAGACTACTACCACCCACATGATCAAGAGCGTGCTGGAAGCTGCAGGCCGCAAGGTGGGCATGATCGGCACCAACGGCATCTACTTCCTCGGCCGCCATCAGGAGACGGCCAACACCACCCCTGAGAGCTATGAGCTGCAGAAGACTTTCCGGGAGTTTCTGGACGCCGGCTGCGACACGGCGCTGATGGAAGTGTCCAGTCAGGGCCTCATTGATGGACCGCGTGGCGGGCATCCATTACGACATCGGCGTCTTCACCAACCTTCTCGCCCGACCACATCGGCCCCGGAGAGCACAAGACCTTTGAAGAATACCGCAGCTGGAAGGGTCAGCTTTTCAAGCGCTGCACCACCGGCGTCGTGAACATCGACGACGAGAACACTGAGGCCCTGCTGGAAGGCCACACCTGCAAGCTGGTGACCTACGGCTGCAGCGAGAAGGCCGACTACCGCGCCGGTACTTACCAGCTGCTCCGCACCCATGACTTCCTCGGCGTCCAGTTCCATGTCTCCGGCAAGGATGATATGGACGTCAAGGTGAATATGCCCGGCGAGTTCAGCGTCTACAATGCGCTGGCTGCTCTCGCAGTGGGCAAGGTGCTGGGCCTGCCCGATGAGGCCATCCACGAAGGTCTGGGCCGCTGTGTGGTCAAGGGCCGCGTGGAGCTGGTCCCCATCAGCAGGAAGTTCACCATCCTGCTGGACTACGCTCACAACGAAGTCTCTACCGAGAGCCTGCTCACCACTCTGCGGGCCTACGACCCCCACCGCCTCGTGGTGGTGTTCGGCTGCGGCGGCAACCGCTCCAAGCTGCGCCGCTACGGCATGGGCGAAATTTGTGCCAGGATGGCCGATTTCTCCATCCTCACGGAGGATAACAACCGCTTTGAGAAGGTGGAGGACATCATCGCGGACATCCGCGTGGGCATGAACAAGGGCAACCCGGACGCAAAGTTCGTGGAGATCCCCGACCGCCTCGACGCCCTGCATTATGCTGTGGACCACGCACAGGAGGGCGACCTCATCGCCGTCATCGGCAAGGGCCATGAGACCTACCGCGACCGCGAGGGCGTCAAGACCCCCTTCCTCGAGCGGGAGCTGCTGGAAGAGTACGCCCAGCAGATCGGCCTTGAGTAATATCTGAGCATAAAAATACCGGCTGTGTTTTAAGCACAGCCGGTATTTTTGTAGCATTTGGACTTTAGTTCTTTTCCGCCAGAGCCTTCTGAGCCGTTTCCTCGGGGATGAGATTGGTCATGCTCTTGAGGCTGATGCCGATGGTGGAGAGGTTGTGCAGCATGGCAGAGGACGCAGGCTGCAGGATGCCCATTGCCCCCAGCGCGATGAGGGCAGAGTTGAAGGTCAGCACAAAGCGGTAGTTGGCGCTGACACGGCGCTGCAGGGAGTTGGCGATGGTCTTGAGGACGACCAGCTCCTCGAGGCTGTCGGCCTTGATGGTCACGTCTGCGATCTCGCGGGCGATGGCAGCGCCGGAGTTGATGGCGATGCCGACGTCAGCGGCAGAGAGGGCGGGGGAGTCGTTGATGCCGTCGCCGATCATCACGACGGTGTGGCCCTCGCTCTTGGACTTCTGGACGAAAGCAGCCTTGTCCTCGGGCAGGACTTCGGCGAAGAACTGGTCCACACCCACCTGCTTTGCGATGGCGGCGGCGGTGCGCTCGCTGTCACCGGTCATCATGACGGTGTTGGTGATGCCGAGGCCGCGCAGAGCGCGCAGCACGCGGGAAGCCTCCGGACGCAGCGGGTCGGCGATGCAGATGACGCCGGCCAGACGGCCCGAAGCGGCCAGATAGAGGTGAGAATACTCCGGCTCAAGGTTATCGAACTTCTCGCGCTCGTCCTCGGGGATGGTGCAGTGCTCGTCCTCAAAGACGAAGTGGTGGCTGCCGATGACGACCCGCTCACCGCTGACGCGGCTGGCGATGCCGTGGGCCACGATATACTCTACCTCCGAGTGCATCTCTTCGTGGGAGATGCCGCGCTCTTTGGCCTCCCGGACGACGGCGTTGGCCATCGAGTGGGGGAAGTGCTCCTCGAGGCAGGCGGCCAGCTGCAAAACTTCGCGCTCGCTGCAGCCGGAGAAGGGGACGACCTTGACCACCTTGGGGGTAGCGCGGGTCAGGGTGCCGGTCTTGTCGAAGACGATGGTGTCAGCCTTGGACAGGGTCTCGAGGTACTTGCCGCCCTTGACGGTGATGTGGCTTGCGCCGCACTCGCGCATGGCAGAAAGAACGGCCAGCGGCATGGAAAGCTTGAGGGCGCAGGAGAAATCGACCATCAGGCAGGAGATGGCGCGGGTGGCGTTCCGGGTCAGGGCGTAGGTGACGATGGTAGCACCGAGGCACCAGGGGACCAGACGGTCGGCCAGAACCAGCGCACGGTTTTCGGTGCTGGACTTCAGCTTCTCGGATTCCTCGATCATGGCCACGATCTTGTCGTAGCGGTTTGCGCCGCCCTCGGCCCTGGTGGTCAGGACGCACTCGCCCTCTTCCACCACAGTGCCGGCGTAGACGGTGGCACCGATGGTCTTGCGCACCGGCATGGACTCGCCGGTGAGTGCGGCCTGGTTGACCATGGCTTCGCCCTCGATGACGGTGCCGTCCAGCGGGATCATGTTGCCGGAGCGGACGACGATCTCGTCGCCGGGGTGGACCTTGGTGAGCGGCATGAGCACTTCGGTACCCTGTGCGCGGACCCAGACCTTATCGACATTCAGGGCCATGCTGCGGGCCAGGTCGTCGAGGCTCTTCTTGCGGGTCCACTCCTCCAGCAGGGAGCCGACGTTGAGCAGGAACATGACGGAGCCTGCGGTGGCGAAATCGCCCCGCAGGATGGAAACGCCGATGCTCAAAGCATCCAGCACTTCGACTTCCAGTTTGCGGCGCCACAGGCAGCACACACCCTTCCAGAGGAACTCGATGGAGCGGAACACGGTGTAGGCGGCGTTGAGCGGGGCGGGCAGGAACAGCTCGCGCAGCACCCGGCCTGCCAGGAGGTTATACATCTTTTCCTGATATTCCTGATTGATGCGGCGGCTGTCGGCGCTGGTGACCAGTGCGTCCAGCTCGGGGTCATCGAAACGGTAGGTGCTCAGGGCGGCGACGGCATCCTTGCGGGCACCGGTGTAATACACCACCACATCGCCCGTCCGCTCGTAGACCTTGGCCTTGCTCACGGCGTCGTGGTGGTTCAGATAGGCTTCCAGCACATCGGCCCGGTGAAGGGTCATCCGCACATTGCAGACGTGTACCCGCAGACGGCCGCGGCTCTCATGAAGAATAGTACATTTCATATCAGAATATCCTCTGCGTATTGCAAAAAATAACCATAAAAAGAGCCGCCCGCAGGCGGCTCAGAGACTGCAAAATTACTCGTTGGTCTCTGCCTCAGCAGCGTCCTCGATGACCTCAGCCTCAGCCTTGGCAGCGCGGGCCTCGTTGATGGCCTTTGCATCCTCGAGGATGTCACCGGCCTGCTCCTGGACCTTGCTGACGGTCTCCATGGTGGAGTCCTTCATGCGCAGGACAGCAGCGGTGGTCTGGGTGTAGACCTTCTTGGCATCGCTGCTGGACAGCAGCTTGAAACCAGCGGAACCGAACAGGGTGCCGGCAGCGAACAGAGCGATCTTCTTCATATCGAACATAGTAGTATACCTTCCTTTTTATCGTATTCCCTCGTGCCCCAAAGGGCATGGGATAAGTGTTTCTGCCGTTATTATAACGCGGTTTTTGGAAAATTCAAGGGATTTTGATGATGTTTATATCTGCTAACATTTTACGATGAGTAGTTAGAAATGTCTATCTTTACGTGTTTTTTGCCGCAAACTACAGTTTGTATTTTCAAACAAACTCCAAAGTGCCGAAGAAATATAACAAAGAGTCTTGCGCTGAGTGGTGCATTCATTGTACAATAAAAAAGTATGCGATAAAATCGACAGGGCCGGGACGTTCCGGCCCTGTAACAATAAGTGAGGCTGGATATGGAAAAGAAAGATATTCGTGTGCTGGCGCTCGACCTCGACGGCACCCTGACCAATGACCAGAAGGTCGTCACCCCCGCCACCCGCGCAGCGCTGGACGCAGCTGCTGCCAAAGGTGTGACCATCGTGCTGGCCTCGGGACGTCCCACGGCAGGCATCATGCCGCTGGCAAAGGAGCTGGGACTGGATAAAAAGGGCGGCTGCATCCTCTCGTATAACGGCGGTGCCATCATCGACTGTGCCACCGGCGAGACGCTCTACCGCAAGCAGCTGGATGCAAAGTATGTGCCGCAGCTCTGTGCCTTCGCCAGGGAGCAGGGCGTGGTCATCATTACCTATAATAAGCAGGGCGTCGTCACCGAAAGTCCCGAGGACGAGTGGGCGCTGAAGGAGTGCTTTACCTGCAAGCTGCCCATGCAGAAGGTGGAGGATCTCGCCGCCTATGTGGATTATCCCATCTGCAAGATGCTCATTACCCTCGATCCCGCCCGCCGCAGCGAGGTGCTGGAAGCAGGCCGGAAACAGTTTGCGGGCGAGATCGACCTCTACCCGTCCAGCCCCTTCTTCATCGAGGCTGTGCCGCTGGGGGTCGCCAAGGACGTGAGCCTCAGCAGTCTGCTGGAAAGCAGGGGGCTGACCCGCGACAATCTCATGGCCTGCGGCGACGGCCTCAATGACTGCACAATGATACGCTTTGCCGGCGTGGGTGTGGCCATGCAGAATGCAGAGCCCCCCGTCAAGGAGGCGGCGGACTATGTGACCGTCGCCGACAACAACCACGACGGCGTGGCTGAGGCCATTGAGAAGTTCATTTTTTGAAAGGATACCAGACGCAAATGCCGCGCAACTTAGTTTTATTCGATTTGGAGTGGAACATCGGCTATCAGCCGTTTATCTTTAATTATCACGGTGTCCAGCAGACGTTCCGGGGGGAGATCATTGAGATCGGTGCCGTCAAGATCGACGAGGACGCCAACGTGCTGGATACCTTCTCCATCCACCTGCGTCCCCGCATCTTCCGCTGCCTGCAGCACCACATCGCCAAAGTCACCGGTCTGACGCAGGAGGACCTCGACAAGGGCGAACCCATCATCCAGGGCCTCCGCCGCTTTATGAAGTGGTGCGGCCCGGACGCCGAGTTCGCCGAGTGGGGCATGGATGACGTACCGGTGCTCAAGCAGAACCTTTTCCTCTGCAATCTCGACGAGAGCCGCCCGACGGTCTGGTACGACCTGCAGCAGCTCTTTCTGCGGGAGTACCCCCGCAAGGAAGGCGAGGGGATGAAGCTGGAAAATGTCGTCACCCGGATGGGCATCCCGCTGGAACGCCCCTTCCACGACGCTCTGTCCGACACCCTCTACACCGCCGACCTCTGCCGCCTGCTCGACCTGCGGGCCGGACTGGCCGCTTACCCCAGCGAGGAGGACACCCTGCGCCAGAGCCTTTGTCCCACGCCGGGCGACTACCGGGATTTCAGGGTCTTCCGGGGCTATCTGGACCAGTCTATGTGGAAGCTGGACCCCGTCATCGGCACGATGGCCTGCCCGGTCTGTGGCACGGCCCTGCAGCCGGATGACGTCTGGCTGAAAAAAGGGAGCAGCGGCTGGTACACGCTGTCCCAGTGTCCCGTCTGTAAGGGCCGGGGCGGCGAGGCAGGCCGGGGCGTGTTCCAGAAATACCGGATGTCGCGCCGGGACGGCCTGCACTGGGCCTTCGCCCGCTGCGTCCAGATGCCGGACGATGCAAGCCTGGTCCGCTGGAAGAAGCAGAAGGCCCAGTATCTGGAGCGTCAGCGCCTCAAGGCCGAACGGCAGGCTGCCGAAGCAGAGGCCGCCCGGCACATCTTCTGAGGCAGAAGAATAAAATATCGTGCAGGAAAGAACGACGCTGTTTCGTATTGTAAGGAGAGACAGGAAGAATAAGGCAAAAAAGCTCAGATTTTGTTCATATCCCGGTCATAGATGCTGGATATACTAAGAAGGAACATCAGGCAGAAACGAAAGGGATGGTACGAGCACGATGGAAACGACGCTCATCGACGGGCTTCACCAGCTGGGTACGCTGGAATTCTGGGAGGCATTGTTAGAGGGCTTTGAAGGGCTGGGACCGTTGGTCCCTATCCTGCTGGCGATGGTGGAATCCATTTTTCCGCCGCTGCCCCTCATCGCCATCGTGGCCCTCAATATCGCGGCCCACGGCGGATTTCTTGGCTTCGTCTACAGCTGGCTCGGTGTGGCCGCAGGCGGCACGGTGGTGTTCCTGTTCTGGCGGCGGGTGGTCAAGCGCTTTTTCTGGAAGCTGGCCTCTCGCTCCGAACAGCTGAAAAAGGCCCAGCAGTGGGTCAGCCATGTGGACACCGCCACCCTCTTCATGCTGGCGGTCCTGCCCTTCACGCCCACGTCGTTCCTGCATCTGGCCTTCGGCATCTCGGACTTTGACGAGAAACGCTATCTGCTCACCCTTCTGGCGGGCAAGGCCGTTATGGTGGCCATGATGGCTCTCTTCGGCCAGTCGCTGGTCAGCGCGCTGAAAAATCCGGTCTATCTCATCCTCGCCATCGCCATCTGGGCCGGGATGTACTGGGTGAGCAGGAAGTTCTGTAAGAAGCACGATTTGGATCGATAAAATTGCGAAGCGCTTGACTTTTTTGCTGAGAGTGCATATAATAAAAGCAATGAAGGAAGATATTGCTTCATAGGTTTTCACCAATGAGCAGCAAAACGCCCACGGTACTGCGAATACCGCGGGGCGTTTTGCTTACCAGGGGTTAGTGCTTACCGGCCTTAAACTGTTCGTCAAGCCACTTGCCAATGCAATGAGCCACAACATTGGCTGCGACGGACAGAATGAAAGAAGATAACATTTCCATAGGTTTTCACCCCTTCCCCAATTTGAATGGAGTCGGAAGGCCGACACCTAAAGAATATCATAAAATTCGACAAAGCACAAGAAAAAGCCGCTGTACAGCTGTGAAAAGCTGCACGGCGGCTTTTGTGGTAGTACGCTTAGTTCTCGGCCAGATTGCCGGTGTAGAGCTGGTAATACTTGCCCTTCTTGGCGATTAGCTCGTCATGGCTGCCGCGCTCGATGATGCGGCCCTGCTCCAGGACCACGATGCAGTCTGCGTTGCGGACGGTGGAGAGGCGGTGGGCGATGACGAAGCTGGTGCGGCCATACATCAGGCCGTCCATGCCGCGCTGCACCAGAGCCTCGGTGCGGGTGTCGATGGAGGAAGTAGCCTCATCGAGGATGAGCACCGGCGGGTCGGCGACGGCTGCGCGGGCGATGGCCAGCAGCTGGCGCTGGCCCTGCGACAGGTTCGCGCCATCGCCGGTCAGCATGGTGTTGTAGCCCTCGGGCAGGCGCTTGATGAAGCCGTCGGCGTTGGCCAGACGGGCTGCGGCGATGCACTCCTCGTCGGTGGCCTCCAGACGGCCATAGCGGATGTTCTCCATGACCGTGCCGGTGAACAGGTGGGTATCCTGCAGCACGATGCCCAGAGAGCGGCGGAGGTCGGCTTTCTTGATCTTGTGGATGTTGATGCCGTCGTACCGGATCTTGCCGTCCTGGATGTCGTAGAAGCGGTTGATAAGGTTGGTGATGGTGGTCTTGCCGGCACCGGTGGAGCCGACGAAGGCAATCTTCTGGCCCGGACGGCCATAGAGGTTGATGTCGTGCAGGACGGTCTTGTTCGGTACATAGCCGAAATCGACGTCCGTAAAGGTAATGTCGCCTTCCAGCTTGTGGTAGGTGGTGGTGCCGTCGTGGTGGGGGTGCTTCCAGGCCCAGATGCCGGTGCGCTCGTTGGCCTCCACGAGGTTGTCGTCCTTGTCGTACTTGGCGTTGATGAGGGTGACATAGCCCTCATCGGTCTCGCTGGGTTCATCCATCATCTTGAAGATGCGCTCTGCACCGGCCAGTGCCATGATGATGCTGTTGGCCTGCATGGACACCTGGCTGATGGGCATATTGAAGCTCTTGTTCAGGGACAGGAACGCCATGACAGTACCCAGCGTGACGCGCCCATGCCGGTGACGGCCATGGCTGCGCCCACCAGAGCACAGATGGCGTAGCTGATGTTGCCCAGCTGAGCGTTGACGGGCATCATGATGTTGGCGAAGCTGTTGGCCTGCTTGGCGCTGTCCTTGAGCTTGTCGTTCAGCTCGCGGAAGCCCTCGAGGGCCTTCTGCTCGTGGGTGAAGACCTTGACGACCTTCTGGCCTTCCATCATCTCTTCGATGTAGCCGTTCACTTTGCCGAGGTCGCGCTGCTGTGCGATGAAGTACTTGCCGCTCTGCTGGGTGATCTTCTTGGAGCAGAAGAGCATCAGGGCTACCATCAGCATGGTGACGATGGTGAGCTGCCAGCTCAGCATGCACATGCTGGCAAAGACGGAAACGATGGTGATGGCGCTGGATACCAGCTGCGGGATGCTCTGGCTGAGCATCTGGCGGAGGGTATCCACGTCGTTGGTGTAGACGGACATGATGTCGCCGTGCGGATGGGTGTCAAAGTAGCGGATGGGCAGGCTCTCCATGTGGGTGAACAGCTGGGTGCGCAGGTTGCGCAGGGTACCCTGGGTGACGTTGACCATGATGCGGGCGTTGAGCCAGGCGGCAAGGATGCCCACCACATAGATGCAGCCGACGCGCACCAGCGCACCGGCCAGCGGTGCAAAGCTGGGGTCCTGCTGCTGGGTCATGGGGATGATATAGTCGTCGATAAGGGTCTGCAGGAACAGGCTTGCCTGCACATTGGCCAGCGCGCTGACCACGATGCAGATGAGCACGAGGATGCAGTGAGGCAGATAGTGCTGGAACACCTCTGCCATGATGCGCTTGAGCAGCTTGCCCGGGTTCTTGACCTTCGGACGCGGGCCTCCCATGCCGCGGGGGCCGGGGCCATGGACGACTTTTGCTTTCTGTTCTGCCATTTACTGCTCACCTCCCTGCTTGTCGAAGTCGCCGCCGCCCTGAGTCTGGCTGTTGTAGACTTCCTGATAGATCGCGTTGTTCTTCAGCAGTTCCTCGTGGGTGCCGAGGCCGTTGATCTGGCCGTTGTCCAGCACAAGGATGCGGTCGGCATCCTGCACCGAGGAAATGCGCTGTGCAATGATGATCTTGGTGGTGCCGGGGATCTCCTCACGGAACGCCTTCCGGATCTTTGCGTCGGTGGCGGTATCCACGGCACTGGTGGAGTCGTCGAGGATAAGGACCTTCGGCTTGCGCAGCAGGGCGCGGGCGATGGTCAGACGCTGTTTCTGGCCGCCGGACACGTTGGAGCCGCCCTGCTCGATCCAGGTGTTGTACTTGTCCGGGAAGCGCTCGATGAACTCATCGGCGCAGGCCAGCTTCGCCACACGGATGCACTCTTCCTCGCTGGCGTTCTCATTGCCCCAGCGGAGGTTGTCGAGGATGGTGCCGGAGAACAGGACGTTCTTCTGGAGCACCATGGAGACCTCGCGGCGGAGGACGTCGAGGTTATAATCCCGGACATCCACGCCGCCCACGCTGACAGTGCCGGTCTCGGCGTCGTACAGGCGGGGGATGAGCTGCACCAGACTGGACTTTGCGCTGCCGGTGCCGCCGATGATGCCCAGTGTCTCGCCGGGCTTGATGTCAAAGGTGATGTCGTTCAGGACAGGCTGGCCGGAGCCGTGCTTGTACTTGAAGGTGACGTGGTCGAAGCGGATGCTGCCGTCCTTGACTTCCTGCACGGGAGCCTTGGCGGGGGGCAGGTCGGTCGTCTCGTCCAGAACTTCCACGATACGCTTTGCGGAAGCGGCGGACATGGAGATCATGACGAAAGCCATGCTCAGCATCATCAGAGCCATCAGGATGTTCATGATGTAGCCGAACAGAGCGTTCAGCTGGCCGGTGGTCAGCGCGCCGTGCAGGATGTACTTTGCGCCGAACCAGCTCAGGGCAATGTTGCAGCCGTAAATAGCCATCAGCATGGCGGGGCTGTTGAAGCTCAGACGGCTCTCTGCGTTGACGAACTGCTGATACAGACCCTCGCAGGCTTTGGTGTACTTCTCATTCTCGAAGCCCTCGCGGACGAAGCTCTTGACCACGCGGATGGCAGAGACATTCTCCTGCACCGAAGCGTTCAGGTTGTCGTAGTTCTTGAAGACCCGGTCAAAGATCTTGAAGGTGGGGACCATGATGCTTGCCAGCACGGCCAGCAGGAAGGCGACGGCCACCACGAAGATGAGGGCCAGAGGGCCGCCGATTCCGAACGCCATGATGAGTGCGAACACCAGATGGACCGGGGCGCGCACACACATGCGCTCCATCATCTGGAAGGCGTTCTGCAGGTTGGTCACGTCGGTGGTCATACGGGTGACGAGGCCGGCGGTGGAGAATTTGTCGATGTTGGAGAAGGAGTAATGCTGGATATTCTCATACATCGCATCGCGCAGGTTGCCGGCAAAGCCGGTGGACGCCTCGGCGGCGTACTTGCCGGCCAGAATGCCCAGCAGCAGAGCGATGGCCGCCACCGCGAAGGTGAGCAGGCCGTATTTGACGATGGCGTTCATATCGCCTTTTTCAATGCCAAGGTCGATGATGAACGCCATGATGGTGGGCAGCAGGATGTCCATGACTGCTTCCAGTGCGGAAAACATCGGCGTCAGGATCGCGGCGCGTCTGTATTCGCCCAGATGGGAAGCAAGCTTCTTTATCATACTTTGAGCCTCCTTTGAATAATTGTTTGGTACGGAACAATTTTATACAAACAATTTTAATGTCAATGCTTTTTTCTAAAGTTTCGGAAAAAGTTCATATTTGTTTCACTTTAGTCCCAGATACAGCTTATTCAGCAGCCGCAGCAGCTCGGTGTTCTCTTCTTCGGTGAGCAGGCCGGCCACATATTCGTCGGTCTGGTGGAGGGCGAGCATGGTGTTTTCGTGGAACTGGCGGCCCTTTTCGGTGAGGACCAGCTGCTTGAGGCGGGCGTCCTGCTCCACGCTCTGACGGGCGATGTAGCCCTTGCGCTCCATGAGCTGTAAAATATTGGTAACGGTGGAGCGGGTGATGGAGAACTCCCGCTCGATGTCCCGCTGGAATACGGGGGTGTCGGAGTTCCGGTAGAGGTACTCCATGATCCAGCCGTGCATGGGAGTCACGGCCTCCACGCCATTGGTGCGGGCGATCTGGCCTATCTTGCGGAAAATAAGGTTGTTCACCCGGCGCAGCTGGGCCGGGATGACCTGCGGCACCTCCCACGGCGGCGCGACAGGAGTGCAGCAAGGCTTGATTTCTTTACACATAGTTACCATCCTTCTGTTCGTTATATGATATGGCAGAGCTTTGAATGTTCGGAGGTCGAACTGTTTCACATAAAACTGTTTGATACAGGACTATTATGGACTAAAAAAAGAGGGCTGTCAACCCTCTTTGGATGATTCGTCCCACTGGCCCAGCCCGGTGAGGATGGAAACGGCCACCTCGGGCTTATTCGTGACCACAAGCTCCGGGTCCAGCCGGAACAGCTGGCGCAGGTCGTCCCGGCTGTCATTGCCCACCGGCCAGGGCGCGACCTTGAAGCCGTGGGCGTGGGCATTGGGGACAAGGTCTTTGTCCCGGAAAAAGGCGTGGTACTCCGGCCCGACGTAATCCACCGGGAAGCCGAACTGGGCCACATAGTTCACAAAATCCGTCTGATAATAATACTGCTGCAGAATTTCGGCCAGGTTCATGCCGGGGTAGATGGAGCAGAGGAAATCGAGACGGTCTTTTAAGTAATAGATGAGGATGCTGTTCTCTTCGTCCAGACTGCTGGGGTCTTCCAGCAGAGCGGCCGCTTCGCTGAGGGCCTGGGGGCTGGAAAGCTTCTCCACGAGAGGGTCGGTCTTCTTGAGGCCCAGTTTCTCCCAGAAGGTGGCCGGCTGGCTGAGCTGGGATTCGGGGCTGAGGGTCATGGCGCAGGTGGCCATCTGGGGCATCCGCTCCTTCACCCGGCGGAGGGTGCCGTACTCGAAGGAGGTGAGCACGGCCTTTTCTTCCAGTCCGGCGTCAAGGACGGCGTCGATGACCCGGTCCACGATCTCTTCGTCCCGGTCAAAGTAGGGCTTCAATTCAATATGTACCATCCTGAAGTCCTGCGCGACTTCCAGCACCTCTTCGAGGGTGGGGATCTTTTCGCCCGCGAACTCCGGGCTTTTCCATTTTCCGAAATCCAGCTGGCGCAGGTCGTCGAAGTCCATATCCGGGATGTTGCCGTGGACGCCGGTCTTGAGGTCGGTGAGGTAGTCGTGGGCCACCACGAGGTGACGGTCTCGGGTGATTTTGAACGTCACACTCGAAGCCGTCCGCACCCAGCGTCTTTGCCAGACGGAACGCGGTCAGCGTGTTTTCGGGGGCCAGATGGGACGCGCCGCGATGGGCGATGATGAGAGGGCGCATGGCATGGACCTCCTTAAAAGACAAAAGTTGAAAAATGCGATGCTGTTACCCATGATACACGTTTTCACAAATTTCGTCAATGACGGCGTTTCGGTCAGCAAGGCAGGCGAAATGGGCGAAAGTACGACTTTACCGTCAAAACGTACGAAATTTAAGCTGGATTTTAGCACTTTCACGAGAAAAACCAAAAATCGGCCCATTTCTCTCCCATCTGTTTCTTCCCAACGGACAATTCCTGTGATAAGATTATAGTGTAATGAGTAGACAACCTCTCAGTCTCGCTGGCGCTCGACAGCTCCCCTGCCGAGGGGAGCCTCTGGCGAAGAGGCGAGGCTTTACGAAATGCCAAGGCCTCCCCTCTTTAGGGGAGGTGGCAGCGCGTAAGCGCTGACGGAGAGGTTTAAGTTGACGAAAAGATACCTAGGGAATAAGGGAAATGGAGAGTTTTGCTATGACTGAGTTCAAGCCCATCAAGGAAGGCAAGGTCCGCGAGATCTACGACAACGGCGACAGCCTCATCATGGTCGCCACCGACCGCATCTCTGCATTCGATGTTATCTTAAAGAATAAAGTCACCAACAAGGGCAAGGTGCTGACCCAGATGAGCAAGTTCTGGTTCGACTACACCCGCGACCTGCTGCCCAACCATATGCTGAGCGTGGACGTGAAGGAGATGCCCGAGTTCTTCCGGCAGCCTCAGTACGAGGGCCGCAGCATGATGTGCCGCAAGCTGACCATGCTGCCCGTCGAGTGCATCGTCCGCGGCTACATTACCGGCAGCGGCTGGGCCAGCTACCAGAAGACCGGCAAGGTCTGCGGCATCCAGCTGCCCGAGGGCCTGAAGGAGTCCGAGAAGCTGCCCGAGCCCATCTACACTCCCTCCACCAAGGCCGAGATCGGCGACCACGACGAGAACATCTCCTACGAGCAGAGCATCGACGTGCTGGAAAAGCTGTTCCCCGGCAAGGGCGAGGAGTACGCCACCAAGCTGCGTGACTACACCATCGCTCTGTATAAGAAGTGCGCTGAGTATGCCCTCTCCCGCGGCATCATCATCGCCGACACCAAGTTTGAGTTCGGTCTGGATGAGGAGGGCAATGTCATCCTCGGCGACGAGATGCTGACCCCCGATTCCTCCCGCTTCTGGCCGCTGGAGGGCTACGAGGCCGGCCACGGTCAGCCCTCTTTTGATAAGCAGTTCGTCCGCAACTGGCTGCTGGCCAACCCCGACAGTGATTACGACCTGCCGCAGGACGTCATCGACAAGACCATCGCCAAGTATGAGGAAGCTTACGAGATGCTGACCGGCAAGAAGCTGTAAGCACTTCCATAAATTCAACATCTGCCGCCCGCTTTGTGGAAAACGAAGCGGGCGGTTTTTGTGCGAAAAACTTTTTCCTCTTGAACGGCGCGGTGGGCAGTGTTACAATAACACAAGTAATGGGCAGAGAAACGGCCCTTCGTGTGAGAAGAGAGTGCCGCGCGGACGGCGAAAGGAAACAGTCAAATGGAGATCAGCACGCGGGAAAAGATCTTGCAGATCGTCAGTCGATACGTTATCATCACCCTGAGCATCAGCATCATGACCATCGGCGTATACTTCTTCAAATTTCCCAACAATTTCGTTTTCGGCGGCGTGACCGGCGGCGCGGCCCTTGTGGCAAAGCTCACGCCCCTGTCGGCCTCAGCTTTTTCGTCCTGTGCCAATATCCTCCTGCTCATTCTGGGCTGGATATTCCTCGGCAGGGATTTTGCCATCAGCACCGGCTGGGCTACCGTCGTCATGACGGCAGAGCTGGCCCTTTTTGAAAAATATGTCCCCCTCAGCGGCCCCCTGTCCAACCAGCCCATGCTGGACCTGGTCTTCGCCATCGCCCTGCCCGCCATTGCGTCGGCTCTGCTCTTCAACGTGGGCGCGTCTTCCGGCGGCACCGATGTCGTCGCCCTCATCCTGAAAAAATACGCCCATATGAAGAACACCAGCGAGGCGCTTTTTATCACCGACTTCGTCATGGTGCTGGCAGCCTGCTTCGTCTTCGACCTCTACACCGCTCTCTACTCTTTCGTGGGTCTGACGGTCAAGAGCCTCGTCGTCGATGCCGTCCTCGAGCAGATGAAGATGTGCAAGGCCATCCTCATCATCTGCGACGACAAAGACCCCATCTGTGATTTCGTCATGCGCAAGCTGGTGCGCGGCGCGACCTATACGCCCTGCTACGGTGCCTACACCGACCGGCCCCACTACATGATCTATACGACCCTCACCCACCGCGAGGCATTGCAGTTACAGGCATTCATCCATAAGGAAAACCTCAACGCCTTTATCTCGATGCTCAGCACCACCGAGGTGTTCGGCAAGGGCTTCAACCACGCATAAAAAATAATCGGCAGGATAAGCCCACCTGTGTCATTCCTCGGAGAGGAATGACACAGGTGGGCTTTTTTTGTTTGCACTCAAATGTGCTATAATAAGAAAAATGTCGTTATTTGGTGAGGAGGCTGGAATCGAATGGACTTGAAGGAGCAAAAGTACGTCTGCACCCTTGCGGAATGCAAGAGCCTGACCCGCGCCTCGGAGCGGTTGTATATCTCACAGCCCGCACTGAGCCTGTACATCAATAATGTGGAAAAGATCCTGGGGGCGCGGCTGTTCGAGCGGAATGGCCGGAAATTCGAGCTGACGTGGCTGGGCAAGCAGTATGTGGAAAAGGCTTCTCAGATGCTGGAGCTGGAGCGGCAGTTCGAGGCGGTGAGGCGGCAGGCGGAGCGGGAGAATGCCGGGCAGGTGCGGATCGGTATCGCACAGCGGCGCGGCATCTGGTTTCTGCCGGCGGTGCTGTCGGTGTACGAGCGGGAGTGGCCGCAGGTGGATGTGGTCATCCGGGAAGGAAATCTGGCCGATTTGACCATCATGCTGAAAAACCGGGAGCTTGACCTTGTGGTGCTGAGCCAGAGCGACGTAACGTCCGAGATGGAGGCTGTCCCGCTGGGCATGGAAGATTTTCTGCTGATACTGCCCGGAGACCACCCGCTGAACGAAAAGGCGGTCCCGTCGAAGGCTCAAAGTTCGACTTCCTTGACCCGCACCTTCTGAGCGGTGAGACGATATTTCTGAACAC
>ENA-OQKV01000104-OQKV01000104.1-human-gut-metagenome-genome-assembly--contig:-NODE-104-length-34148-cov-4.169131_pt1 | contig 34148 bp, 33 predicted proteins | sample MGYA00242655_ERZ504811 | MGnify/ENA primary metagenome ERZ504811 (study PRJEB26092, sample SAMD00036406) | human gut metagenome | host: Homo sapiens | study: EMG produced TPA metagenomics assembly of...
GTATGGCATTGAAAATTACGGGGAAGAAGAGATCATGGGACTGTGCAGCCGTACGATCCGTGAAAACAATTATGAATGTGATGATTTCCTTACCTACGTGTGTTTTGAGATGTTTAAAAGAAAGCAGTTTGACAGAGTGATCCTGACGTATCTTGCGAATTACTACTGCGGAGCGACTACAGACATGAAACTGCTCTGGAGAGAAGCAAGAGAGTATGAGGTACACACTCAGAAGCTGGCGGAGAGGATCATCACACAGATGTTGTTCTCGGAAGAGTTGTTCGGAGAGGTTCCGATCTTTGAAGAATATTATGAAGAGGGAGCTTATTTCAGACTGCAGCAGGCATATCTGGCGTATATGTCCAGAGAATATGTAGTGGAAGAGCGCAGGATGAGCAGAAGTATTATTGATATCATCTGTAAGGAATATGAAAAGGGTGAAGAAACGATCGACATCTGCAAGATCGCCGTATTAAAATATTATTCCACCAGAGAATATACGACGACTGTGCGTAAGACTCTGAAAAAATTCTTACAGGAGCTGTGCGGCAAGCAGATTTATTTTCCGTTCTTTCTGGCATACGAAAAGGAATGGCTCATTGAGCTGCAGCTTTGGGATAAGACGCTGATCGAGTACAAAGGGCAGAAGGGAAGCCGTGTAATGCTCTACTATCAGCTTCAGAAAGAAAATTCAGAGGCGGTAGATTATGCTACAGAGGTGCTTACGCCGATGTATGAGAATCTCTATGTGAAGAAATTTGTGCTGTTCTCCAACGAGCGGTTGAAATATTATTTCAAGGAGACCATTGATGGCAACACTTACCGAAGTGATAAAGAGTGCTGCATGAAGGATGCTGTGTTTGGAGAATCCGGGCGATATGGACGACTGAATGATATTTTACTTTCAGAGGGCAGTGAAAAAGAAGAAAAGATGAAAGCATATGCACAGGAAGATGCAATCGCCGCGCATATGTTTGAACAGTATTAAGGAGGCTGACTCCTATGGGACAAGGCAATATTATAGGTTACGAGATCAATGAAAAGACCTGTCAGATCAGTTTTTATAATGAAGAAATGGCAGAGCCGGAGACGATGGAAGTAGATGCGGATAATTACCAGATCCCTCTGGTCATCGGAAAGCTGCGTGATACCTGGGCATACGGAAAAGAAGCAAAACGTCTGGCCAGCTTGAAAGAAGGATTCACCGTAAACCGGTTACTGGATAAAAGCCTGGCAGGGGAAAAAATTGAATTTGGAGAAGAATCCTATGAAGCAGTGTGGCTGCTTGCTAAATTTATCGAACTGTCGCTTCAGTCGTTTCCCAAGATCAACGGGATCGTGTTCAGCGTTCCGGAGCTGACGGAAGAGCTGGCGCAGATGCTGCGGGGAATCGCAGTACGGATGAATATTGATAAACGGCATATTTTCATTCAGGATTACAAAGAGAGTTTCTGCAATTATCTGTTTTATCAGCCAAAAGAACTCTGGCAGTATGAGGCGGCGTTGTTTTGCTGTGACAGAAATGAGATTAAAGCGTATATGCTCAGAAGGCTGAAGCCGGGGCTTGGAGGCGGAAAGACGATTTTTGTGACAGTGGACGAAGTGGCAAGTGCACATATAAAAGAACTGGCAGCCGTGTATCCGGTGCTCAATGCGGACAAGGCAAAAGATGCGGATATGAGATTCTGCCGGTTTATTGAAGGCGTGTTTGACAAGCGGATCGTATCTTCGGTCTTTCTGACCGGAGAGGGATTTGAGAATAACTGGTATCCGACTTCTCTGAGAGTCCTGTGCAATGGAAGAAGGGCGTTTATCGGAAACAATCTGTACAGCAAGGGTGCCTGTTATACCGCATACCGCAAGATGTTTATGCACATTGAGGATCCGGTTTATCTTTCCGAAGACAAGCTGACAGATCAGATCACTGTGAATATGCGGGTGAATGGACAGGAGATGTGGTATCCGATCGTATCCTGGGGATCGCACTGGTATGAATCCAACAATCAGTGGGAAGTGCTTTTAGAGGATACAGAAGATATCGAGCTTCATATTGAGTCTCTGGTACAGGGTACGTTAAAGACGGAGGTGATCCCGCTTGGAAGGCTTCCCAAGAGAGGCGAGTATTCCATGCGGCTTCAGATCGAGACGTTATTTTTAGATGAAAAAACATGTAAGATCACGGTGCGGGATGTAGGATTCGGAGAGTTTTTCCCGCCGACCGATTTTCAGGAAGAGAAGATTATACATTTAGGAGGAAATGATGGGAAGTTTAATTCTATGTCATGATCAGCATGCGGCCCATCCGTATGAAATTACGAGGATCCACTGTAAGATATTTACAATGGAAGAGCTGTGCTATTATCTCTGCAATAATCTCTACCTGATCGATTATACGATTATGAACGAGCAGCTGTGCGGATGGCTGGAAGAGGACATCGGGAAAAGGGAGCTTGCAGACCAGCTTCGGGATGTGATCCGGATGCGGGGAAGTGTGGAAAAATTTGTACTCACGATTTTGAAGAGTTCCGGAATCTACAAGGAAGCGGAGATGATCCGAATCCAGAATGTTCTGGAGCGGCTCAAAAACCAGAAGGACATTGAGCGGCAGAAATACAAAGGAGACAATCTTCTGGAAAGTGGAGAAGTGGAAGAAGCGATCCTTGTGTATCAGGCAATCTTAAATGAAGGGGAGGATGAGAATACAGATCCCAAGTTTTATGGAAAGATCTATGCAAGTCTGGGGTCTGCCTATGGAAGAATGTTCCTCTATCAGCAGGCGGCACGGATGTATGACAGGGCGTATCAGATCTGCGAAGATCCAAAGTTGTTAAAGCCGTATTTGTATGCGTCTTATAAGTATATGTCGATGGAGGAATATCATATCCTTCTTACGAAAAATGACACCTATGCGGAGATCAATACAGAGCTGCGCAGCGAGATGAAAGAAATCCGGGAAGGAATCCAGATGGAGATGTCAGAGCAGCTGACAGACAAGTGGAAACAGCAGTACCGGAGGAGTCACATATAGAGTATTTAGTAAAAGTATCCAAATCAGAGTGATCAGATTTGGATATTTTTTGAATTAATGTGATTGATTTTGACTGAAAATGATTATATTATAAGGATAAAGGAAATGAAAATGATTGAAAATGAAAGAAAGGATGAGGAAAATGCTGGCAGAAGAGCGGTTTCGCGAAATTCTTAAGATCGTAAACGAAAAAAAACAGTGACTGTAACAGAGCTGACAGAACTTCTGGATACTTCAGAGTCTACGATCAGAAGAGACCTGACACAGCTTCATAAAAGAGGAGCCTTGTTGAAAGTCCACGGGGGAGCAACTGTACTGAATGGGGCATATACGACAAAGGATGCAAAGGTTTCAGAAAGAGAGGGGCTGTATGTAGAGGAAAAACGCAGCATTGCAAAGCTGGCAGCGGCTCTGATCGGTCAGGAGGATTTTGTTTATATCGATGCAGGAACGAGCACAGCGTCATTGGCAGAGGCGATTTCAGAGAGGGAGGCCGTGTATGTGACGAATGGAATTCTGCATGCAAAGTGTCTGGCAGAAAAAGGCTGCCGGGTGTTTTTGCCGGGAGGCGAGCTGAAAGAGGATACACAGGCTTTAGTCGGAGGAGCTGCGGTAGAGTGGCTGAATAAGTATAACTTTACAAAAGGCTTCTTTGGCACGAATGGAATTCATCTGGAGAAAGGGTATACGACACCGGATATCAGCGAAGCACTGGTAAAAGAAGCTGCAATGAAGAGATGCAGAGAGGCATATGTTCTGGCAGATTCGAGCAAATTCGGTCATGTATCATCCGTCACATTTGCGAGGTTTGAAGATGCACAGATCATTACGGATCATATCAGTGATCCGGTATTTCAAACATGCAGTAATATAGAGGAGGCAGAATCATGATTTATACAGTGACATTCAATCCATCATTAGACTATGTAGTACAGGCAGAACAGCTGGTGCCGGGAGAAATCAACCGGACAACAAGTGAAGCAGTTTATCCGGGAGGAAAAGGAGTCAATGTTTCTGTGATCCTTTCCAATCTGGGTCTGGAGAGTACAGCATTTGGATTTACTGCGGGATTCACAGGAAAAGCATTGCAGGAGATGCTCCTGGAGTTTGGCGCAAAGACAGATTTTATACCGCTTGCAGACGGGCAGACAAGGATCAATGTCAAGATCAACGCAGGACAGGAGACAGAGATCAACGGACAAGGACCAAAGATTACAGAAACAGCGATCCAGGAGTTGTTTGAGAAGCTGAAATCCTTGAAGGCAGGAGATGTACTGGTTCTGGCGGGCAGTATTCCGTCGACTCTGCCGGAGAATATTTATGAATGGATTCTGATGTGTTTGAAAGATAAGGATGTCAAAGTTGTGGTAGATGCTACAAAAGATCTGCTGTTGAATGTATTGAAATATCATCCGTTTTTGATCAAGCCGAACAATCATGAACTTGGAGAAATGTTCCAGACGACGCTTACTACAGAAGAAGAGATCATCGCTCATGCGAAAAAGCTGCAGGAAAGAGGTGCAAGAAATGTACTGGTTTCTATGGCAAAAGACGGAGCGATCCTTGTGACAGAAGACGGTGAGATATACAAAAAGCAGCCGCACAATGGCACGGTTGTAAATTCTGTCGGTGCCGGAGATTCTATGGTGGCAGGATTTCTGGCGGGATATCTCAATACTGGCTCTTATGAGCGTGCACTGGAGCTTGGAACTGCAGCGGGAAGTGCGACGGCATTTCAGTCCTGGCTGGCATCCAGGGAGGATATTGTAAAACTGCTGGACAGACCGTACAGCGAATATCAGATTTGAAAGGGAAAAGGTATGAAAATCACGGATCTTTTGAAGAGAGAAAGTGTGGAGCTTTCCAGAACACCCGAAAGTAAGGGACAGGCCATTGATCAGATGGTAGAACTGATGGCAAAAGGAGGAAATATCAACGATCTACAGCGTTATAAAGAAGGTGTGTTAAAGAGAGAAGAGGAAGGAACGACAGGGATCGGAGAGGGAATTGCCATTCCTCATGCAAAGACAGATGCCGTCAGTGCACCGGGTCTTGCTACGATGCTGGTTCCTCAGGGTGTGGATTATGATGCACTGGACGGACAGCCGGTACATATGATTTTTTTTGATCGCAGCACCGAATACAGAAGATAATGTGCATCTGGAAGTACTCAGCCGTCTTTCCATGCTTTTAATGGATGACGAATTTCGGACAAATCTGCTGGATGCAGCGGATGTAACAGAATTTCTGGCACACATTGATGAGGCGGAGAGAAAGAAATTTCCTGAAGAGTACGGAGAAGAAAAACAGACGCAGGATCAGCCGGAAGAGGGATACCGGGTACTGGCAGTTACTGCATGTCCCACAGGGATTGCCCACACATATATGGCGGCGGAAAGCCTGGAAAACAAGGCGAATGATGTTCCCGATTCTGGCAGGATATATCGCCATGGCGCTTGCGGACAGACCGGCATTGATGCCCGGAATCGTAGGAGGTCTTCTGGCAAAAAGCGGTATGACAATGGCTGCAGAGGAGGCCGGCTGGGTGTCTTCTGGTTTCTTTGGCGCACTGATCGCAGGTTTTGCGGCAGGACTGATCATGCTCGGTTTAAAGAAAATTCTGGAAAAGCTTCCAAAAGCGCTGGAGGGAACAAAGCCGATGCTTTTGTATCCGTTTTTGGGAATCGCGGCAATGGGAGCCCTTATGGTATTTGTGGTCAATCCGCCGGTCGGAGCGTTCAATGAGTGGCTGAATCAGGTGCTGGCAAGTATGGGAGAATCCAGCAGAGTCCTGCTCGGAGCAGTGCTTGGAGGTATGGTTCCGCCGATTGGAATTGCTCTGGCGACACTGTTTTTTAAAAACCGGTTTACAAAGAGTGAACAGCAGACAGTGGCAACGAATTTCATTATGGGACTTTCCTTTATCACAGAGGGGGCAATCCCGTTTGCAGCTTCCGATCCGCTGCTGTTTCTGGCTGCCGTTGCGGCAGGTTCTGTCGTGGCAATGCTTGGAATCGTTCTGCTGAAAAAACCGCTTGCAGCAAAGTGAGAAAATGTGCAAAAAAATCAGAACAAAAATTGCGAAAAGTGATAAATAAAGCACAATATATAAGAACATCTTATTTATCTGTTGAGAAATAAATAATAAGCCACAGGAAATACAAGGCAGAGGGAATATTGATTTTCCCTCTGCCTTGTATTATAATCTATCTGCGGGATGTGCCGATAATCCCAGATCGAGTGAATGAAATTTAAGAAAAAGGACAGGTGTGAACGTATGAAAAAATTAGAACAGCTTTACGAAGGAAAAGCAAAGAAAGTATTTGCGACAGAAGATCCGGACGTTGTGATCGTAGACTATAAAGATGATGCGACAGCATTCAATGGAGAGAAGAAAGGAACAATCGTAGGAAAAGGTGTGATCAACAACCGTATGACAAACTACATTTTCCAGGTTCTGGAAAAAGAAGGTGTTCCGACTCACTATGTAGAAGAACTCAGCGACCGTGAGACAGCTGTAAAAAAAGTGGAGATCGTACCACTTGAAGTGATCGTCCGCAATGTGGCAGCGGGAAGCTTTTCTAAAAAACTCGGTATCGAGGAAGGAACAAAATTGTTAGCACCTACTTTAGAGTTCAGCTATAAAAATGACGATCTTGGAGATCCGATGATCAATGATTATTTTGCAATTGCAATCGGAGCTGCAACAAGAGAAGAGATCGACAAGATCACAGAGTACACATTCAAAGTGAATGAAGTCTTAAGAAAATTCTTTGATGAGGCAGGAATTGAACTGATCGACTTTAAAATCGAATTCGGACGTTTCCACGGAGAGATCATCCTTGCAGATGAGATTTCACCGGATACATGTCGTCTGTGGGATAAAGAGACCCATGAAAAACTGGACAAAGACCGTTTCCGCAGAGATATGGGAAATGTAGAAGACGCATATCAGGAAGTCTTCAGACGTATTGGAATTAAATAGAAGGAGTTCATCCATGAATGATTTTGAAAAAGTGGTAACAGGGCTGGGAGAAGAATGCGGAGTATTTGGCGCATATGATATGGACGGACAGGATGTTGCGTCTTCCATTTATTACGGACTCTTTGCACTCCAGCACAGAGGTCAGGAAAGCTGCGGCATCGCAGTAACTGACACATACGGACAGCGCAAGGTGCTGTCCCGTAAAGGGTTGGGGCATGTAGATGATGTGTTCAACGAAGAGACGTTACATGAATTGAAAGGAAATCTGGGAGTGGGACATGTACGGTATTCTACGGCGGGAGGTACCCGTGTGGAGAATGCACAGCCTCTGGTAATCAATTATGTAAAAGGAACTCTGGCTATCGCACATAATGGAAATCTGGTCAATGCAGTGGAGCTTCGGGAGGAATTGTCAAAGACAGGGGCAATTTTCCAGACGACTATTGATTCAGAGGTTATTGCTTATCATGTGGCAAGAGAGCGTCTGAATGTTTCTAAGGCAGAAGATGCAGTAAAAAATGCTATGAAGAAGATCAAAGGAGCCTATGCGCTGGTGATCAGCAGTCCGAGAAAGATGATCGGGGCAAGGGATCCGTTTGGATTGAAACCACTCTGTATCGGAAAACGGGACAATACGTATTTTCTGGCATCTGAAAGCTGTGCGATCGCAGCAGTCGGGGCAGAGTTTGTAAGAGATGTCCTTCCGGGTGAGATCGTAAGTATTACAAAGCATGGCATGTCTTCGGACATGAGTATGGCGCTGCCGGAGAAAAACGTGCGAGATGTATTTTTGAATATATTTACTTTGCAAGAACAGACAGTACGATCGATGGAGTCGGAGTCTATCATTCCAGAATTGTTGCTGGAAAAGCACTGGCACAGTCTTATCCGGTAAGAGGCAGATCTGGTGGTTGGTGTTCCAGATTCCGGCCTTGTGGCTGCCATGGGATATTCACAGCAGTCCGGGATTCCTTATGGAACCGCGTTTCATAAAAACAGTTATGTAGGACGTACATTCATTAAGCCGAAACAGAGTGAGCGTGTGTCCAGTGTGAAGATCAAGCTGAACGTGATTCCGGAAGTGGTAAAAGGGAAGCGGATCGTTATGGTGGATGATTCCATTGTTCGAGGAACGACCTGTGCAAATATCATCAAGATGTTAAAGAAAGCAGGAGCGACAGAAGTACATGTGAGAATCAGTTCTCCGCCGTTTTTACATCCGTGCTATTTCGGAACAGACGTGCCGTCTAATGAGCAGCTGATCGCGCACTCTCATACAACAGAGGAGATCCGTGAGATGATCGGAGCAGACTCTCTGGGCTATATGGAAGTAGAAAAATTAAAAGATATGGTAGGCGATCTGAAGTTTTGTGATGCCTGCTTTACAGGAAATTATCCGATGGAGGTGCCGGGAGAAGATATCAGTCTGGCATTTGAATAGGAAAAAAGGAGAATACGATTATGAGCAATGACCGTTATGTAAGTCCGTTGTCCGAGCGCTATGCAAGCCGTGAGATGCAGTACATCTTTTCACCGGACAAAAAGTTCAGAACCTGGAGAAAACTCTGGATCGCACTGGCAGAGACAGAAAAAGAACTGGGACTGAATATTACAGACGAGCAGATAGAAGAATTGAAAGCGCATGCGGAGGACATCAATTACGATGTTGCAAAAGAGCGTGAGAAAGTAGTAAGACATGATGTTATGTCACATGTGTATGCATATGGTGTGCAGTGTCCGAAAGCGAAAGGAATCATCCATCTGGGAGCAACCTCCTGCTATGTAGGGGACAATACAGATATGATCGTAATGTCAGAGGCTTTAAAGCTGGTGAGAACAAAACTGGTCAATGTGATCGCAGAACTGGCAAAATTTGCAGATGCACAGAAATGTCAGCCGACACTTGCATTCACACATTTCCAGCCGGCTCAGCCAACTACGGTAGGAAAGAGAGCGACTCTCTGGCTGCAGGAATTTGAGATGGATCTGGAAGATCTGGATTATGTTCTGGGAAGTTTAAAACTTCTTGGATCCAAAGGAACGACAGGAACCCAGGCAAGCTTTCTGGAGCTGTTTGACGGAGATCAGGAGACGATTGATAAGATCGATCCAATGATCGCAGAAAAGATGGGATTTAAGGCATGTTATCCGGTATCCGGACAGACTTATTCCAGAAAAGTGGATACAAGAGTATTGAATGTACTGGCCGGAATTGCGGCAAGTGCGCACAAATTCTCTAATGACATCCGACTTCTTCAGCATTTGAAAGAAGTGGAAGAGCCGTTTGAGAAGACACAGATCGGTTCTTCTGCCATGGCATATAAGAGAAACCCGATGAGAAGTGAAAGAATCGCGTCTCTTTCCAGATATGTGATGATCGATGCATTGAATCCGGCAATCACCTCTGCGACGCAGTGGTTTGAGAGAACACTGGACGATTCTGCAAACAAGAGACTGAGTGTGCCGGAAGGATTTCTTGCAATCGACGGAATCCTGGATCTGTGCCTGAATGTTGTGGACGGGCTTGTAGTATATCCGAAAGTCATCGAGAAACGTCTGATGTCAGAACTTCCGTTTATGGCGACAGAGAATATCATGATGGATGCGGTAAAAGCCGGAGGAGACAGACAGGAGCTGCATGAGAGAATTCGTGAGCTTTCCATGGAAGCCGGACGCAATGTCAAAGAAAAAGGTCTGGACAACAATCTTCTGGAGTTGATCGCAGCGGATCCTGCGTTCAACATGAGTCTGGAAGAGCTGAAAGAGACGATGGAACCGCAGAAATATGTAGGTCGTGCGAAAGAGCAGGTAGAGTCGTACTTAAATAATGTGATTTATCCGCTTCTGGAGGAAAATAAAGAAATTCTCGGAGTAAAAGCTGAGATCAATGTTTAGTTTTGCCATAACAGGCAAAGGAGAAGGAGTGTTGCAAAAGAGCAGCATTCCTTTTTCGCATACCAAAGAAAAAGCAGGGAGAATGGAAAAAGAATGAGAACAAGTGGCGATTGCGTTTGGGAGAAACAGCATATCTGGAACATACCGGATGGATTAAAGAAAGTGATTGCAGGAGTTGTGACGGTCAGCCTTTTGGTTGGAATCGGTGATGCCGTCAGTATGGTACCGTTACAGGAAGATATGAGGTCATATGCTGCGACTGCGGGTGAAACGATACGATGGAGTGTTCCGATCCGGTTGGGACAGATGGTAAAACAGGAGAGTATCCGGACCTATACACTGGCAGAAATGGAGAAACATGTGCAGATAGAAACGGAGAAAGTAGCTGAAGCTTCGTCAGCCATGCCACAAGAAGAAGCGGTAGAACCGGTGGAGACAGTGCAGAGTCAGACCATACAGCCAGTGATTCCTGAGACGATGCCGGAAGAAATTGTGAATACCTTACCAGGGGAAGATATGACACAGGAAGAGTCTCCGGCAGAGGCGTATATATATTATCAGGGGTTCAAAATTGATCAGGAGGGAATGATCTGTGGATTTGACCCTGCAAAAAGCGAGATGATGGATGGATATCTGGAACTGCCGTCAGAAAATTGTATTGGAATTCGAAGAGGAACGTTTTCGGGAGTTGGAACCGGCATTTTTGAAATTTATATTCCGGAGAATATTCAGAATATAGAAAACGGTGCGTTTTCTGAACTGGGAGAACTGACATGGATCGAAGCAGGAGGCACAGGTGAATATACGGCAAGAGATGGGATTTTATTTTCCGGAACAGAGCTGGCAGCGTTTCCTGCCGGAAGAACTGGAATTTTTGAGATGCCCAAGGATGTGACTTCGATCCGTGCATCTGCATTTGCCAATACAAACCTGGATAAAATAGATATGAGAAACTGTATTTCGATTTTGTGTGATGAAGGAATATTCGGAGACGGGGCAGGCTGCGAGATCATGGAGGGGAAGAATGGAATATAAACAGATATTGAATATTGCGGTTCTTGCAGGAGAAATCATGCTCAGAAGTGGAGCGGAGACCTATCGTGTGGAGGATACCATGAAGCATATTCTCAACACCGCGAGAACAGAAGTGGCAGAGGCATTTGTTATGATGACAGGGATTGTTGCTACTTTGGATAATCCGGACATGGAAATGCTCACCGCTATGCGCAGAGTTCATGACCGCGGGACGAATATGCATCGTATTGTGCAGGTAAATGAAATATCCAGAAGATACTGCAGGGGAGAGATGACAGTTGAGGAAACATATAAAGAGTTGAAACAGATCAAGGGAAAACAGTATTCAGTGGCGGTATATAATCTGGCGACGATTCTGGTTCCGGTCGGGTTTGCTCCTCTTTTTGGAGGGGGAGTGAAAGAGACTCTGGTCTCTGCGGCAGTAGGATGTATCCTGGCATTTTTGATTACACTGGGCAAAAAAATCCAGATGAGCAGCTTTATTTTGAATGCAATCTGTGCATTCGGGGTAGCAGTGACAGCTGCCTGTGTGAATAGGGTTACATCCGGCTGGAATCTGGATATCGTGATCATCAGTTCTCTGATGCCCCTGGTGCCAGGTGTAGCGATCACCAATGCGATCCGGGATACGCTGCGGGGGGATTATATTTCCGGAGGTGCCAGGATACTGGAGGCATTTTTGACAGCAGCTGCAATCGGGCTTGGAGCAGGTACCGGGATGATTTTTGTAGGAGGTATCGTATGAGTGTGTTGATGGGAGTGGTGGGAAGTTTTGTTGCGATCATTGCGTTTTCTGTACTTTTGGAGACACCCGGAAAATATCTGTGGCAGACGGGTGTGGTCGGAGCAATAGGAGGCGGTGTTTATCTGCTTTGTACACACCGTGGAGTGGATGTGGTGCCGGCTTCTTTCTTTTCTGCGCTGGCAATTGCGTTTATGGCACATCTTTTTGCAAGGATTTTCAAAGCGCCGGTGACGGTGTTTCTGATTGCAGGAATCCTGCCGACCGTGCCGGGGGCCGGAATGTACAGAATTGCCTATTCTATCGTTGCCAATGACAGGGCAGGATGTGCCTATTATCTGCTGCAGACACTGGAGATTGCGGGGATGATTGCACTGGCAATTTTTATGTGGATGCCATTTTCCGGGTTCACATCCCCTTGTCAAGGCGGAATAGTTAAGATATAATAGAAAAGATGACGTAAATAGAAAATGGAGAAGATAAAGATGAGTAAAGTAAGAACAAGATTTGCACCAAGTCCGACAGGACGGATGCATGTAGGAAATCTGCGTACAGCATTATATGCATATTTGATCGCAAAACACGAGGGTGGAGACTTTATCCTCAGAATTGAAGATACAGACCAGGAGAGATTCATGGAAGGAGCACTGGACATCATTTACCGTACTCTGGAAAAGACAGGTCTCATTCACGATGAAGGACCGGACAAGGATGGTGGATATGGTCCGTATGTGCAGAGCGAGAGAAATGCTTCCGGAGTGTATTTGAAGTATGCAAAGCAGCTGGTAGAGCAGGGCGACGCGTATTACTGCTTCTGTGATAAAGCACGCCTGGATTCTCTGAAGACTTCTGTTTCTGAAGACGGAACAGATATCGTTGTGTATGACAAGCACTGTCTGGGGCTGAGCAAAGAAGAGGTAGAGGCCAATCTGGCAGCAGGAAAACCTTGGGTGATCCGTCTGAACGTACCGAATGAGGGAACAACCACATTCCACGATGAGATTTACGGAGATATCACGGTTCCGAATGCAGAACTGGATGATATGATCCTGATCAAATCCGATGGATTCCCGACTTACAATTTTGCGAACGTGATCGATGACCATCTGATGGGAATCACACACGTTGTCCGCGGAAATGAATATCTTTCCTCTGCACCGAAATACAACCGTCTGTATGAGGCATTTGGATGGGAGATTCCGGTTTATGTACACTGTCCGTTGATCACGGATGAGAACCATAAAAAACTAAGTAAACGCTGCGGACATTCTTCCTATGAAGATCTGATCGAGCAGGGATTCCTTTCAGAAGCAGTGGTCAACTATGTGGCACTTCTTGGATGGAGCCCGTCGGACAACCGCGAGATCTTTTCGCTGGAGGATCTGGTAGAGGCATTTGATTACCGCCATATGAGCAAGTCACCGGCTGTATTCGATCCGGTAAAACTCAAATGGATGAACGGGGAATACATGAAAGCCATGGAGGAAGACAAGTTCTATGAGATGGCAGAGCCGTATCTGAAAGAAGTCATCACAAAAGACTATGATCTGAAAAAGATTGCGAAGATGGTGAAGACCAGAATTGAAATCTTCCCGGATATTAAAGATCAGATCGATTTCTTTGAAGAGCTGCCTGAGTATGACACTGCTATGTATACACACAAGAAGATGAAGACAAATGCAGAGAATTCTCTGGAAGTTTTAAACGATGTCCTTCCGATCCTGGAAGCACAGGAAGATTACAGCAATGACGCGTTGTTTGAAACATTAAAAGGATATGTAACAGAAAAAGGAGTGAAGATCGGATTTGTAATGTGGCCGATCCGAACAGCGGTATCCGGAAAACAGAACACACCGGGCGGTGCGACAGAACTGATGGAAGTTCTCGGAAAGGAAGAATCCTTAAAGAGAATCCGTGCCGGTATCGCATTACTCCAGGCAAATTAGAAAGAGGTATTTATGAGTTTTAATCAGGCTCAGCAGGAGGCGGTCTCTCACAATGAGGGACCGTGTCTTGTTCTTGCGGGACCGGGTTCCGGAAAGACGCTCACGATCGTGGGCAGGATCCAGAAGCTGATCCAGACGTATCATGTAAGTCCGGAAGAGATTCTGGTCATCACATTTACCAAATATGCAGCAGTGGAGATGAAGAACCGCTTTTTTTCAGCGATGAAGGGGACTCGCCCTGCTGTCACCTTCGGAACATTTCATGGAATTTATTATGGGATTTTAAAGTGGGCATATCGGTTCGGACCGGAGAATATTCTGTCAGAGGAAGAAAAACGGCAGATGCTGCTTCAGATTGTCAACAGAAAAGAGATTGATGAATTTGAAGAGGAAGATTTCCTGAAAGAAATTATTTCTGAGATCGGGATCGTGAAAAACAACGGGCTGAAGATTGAAGAATATGAGACGACGATCTGCGGGAAGGAAACTTTCCGGGAGATATACAGAGAATACGAAAGAAAACGGAACGAAGAGCGGAAAATTGATTTTGATGATATGCTGCTGCTGTGCAGAGACCTGTTCATAAAACGGCCGGATATTCTGAAAAAATGGCAGGAGAAGTTTCGCTATATTCTGATCGATGAATTTCAGGATATCAATCAGGTGCAGTATGATGTCATCCGGATGCTTGCGGCGCCTGAAAACAATCTGTTTGTGGTAGGAGATGATGACCAGTCGATCTATGGATTTCGCGGAGCGGATTCCAGACTGATGTTTCAGTTTCAGAAGGACTTTCCAGATGCAAAACAGCTTCTCCTGGATGTAAACTACCGGTCTTCGAAAAATATTGTCAAAAATTCTCTGAAAGTGATCGCAAACAACGAGGTACGGTTTGACAAAAAAATCCGGGCATGGAAAGAAAGTGGGGAGACACTGCATGTACAGGAAGTGAAAGATCCGGTGGAGGAAGCTTCTTATGTGATGGAACAGATCAAAAAACAGATGGAAATAGGAATTTTGGCAGAGGAAATCGCAGTACTCTTTCGTGTTCACACAGATGCGAGGGCGGTTGTGGAAGCTCTGATCGATGAAAAGATTCCATTCCAGATGCGGGAACATCTGCCGAATCTGTACAATCATTTTATTGCAAAAGATATTATGGCATATTTCAGGCTGGCAATGGGGCAGCGTGAGCGCAAAGATTTCCTGCAGGTCATGAATCGTCCGAAACGGTATCTGGGAAGAGACTGCCTCCCGGGAAGAGTGGTTTCTTTTGAGGAGATGCGGAAATTCTATTGTGATAAAGAGTGGATGCAGGACCGGATCGACCAGTTTGAATGGGATTTGAAAATGCTTGCGAAAATGGCTCCATATGCGGCAATCCAGTATTTGAAGAAAAAAATCGGATATGACGAATTTCTGCGGGAATATGCGACTACGAAAAACATGAAAGCTGCGGATTTAAGAGAAGTACTCTCTGAGATTGAAGAGGCGGCAAAGCCGTTTCAGACGATGGAAGAGTGGTTTGTCCATGTGGAAGAATATACGGAAGCACTGAAAAAGAAAGAACAGCAAAAAGAACAGAACCAGGAGGGTGTCCGTCTGATGACATTGCATGCGTCCAAAGGGCTGGAGTTTCATACGGTGTTTTTGATCGAGGCAAACGAGGGACGAATTCCTTATCAGAAAGCAGAGAAAGAGCAGAATGTAGAAGAAGAGCGCAGGCTGTTCTATGTGGGAATGACCCGGGCAAAAGATGTGCTGAAAATCACATATGTGAAAATAAAAAACGGAAAGGAGATCTCTCCTTCCCGCTTTGTAGAGGAACTGTTCGAGGGCGTCTGACTTACTCAGCGTCAAGATCGATCTCGTCAAATTCCAGGGAATCCATCCACTCATCGAATTTGTCGGCAGCAGCATCGTACTCGTCGTCATCTTCGATGTTTTCCAGGTTCGGCTCACCGTCTTCTGTCTCAGAGAAACGGTAGATGTACACATCGCTTTCTTCGGACTCTTCTCCGTTCTCATCGAGCGGAAGGAGTGCGATGTACTGTCTGCCGGCTGCTTCGTAGATCGTCAGGACGGCACACTCCAGTGTCTCGTCATTGTCCAGTGTCAGAGTAACTGTTACACCTTCGTTTTCATTCATTGTTTCATTCATGTTTTCGCTCATAGCACGTTCTCCTTTTTTCTTGATATGCCTACTCTAACAAAACCAGAGGAAAAGCAAGAAAACATCAGGTTCTTTCTATTGACAATGCTGAAAAACAGGGTAGAATAAAATAGATTATGCATATATGTTGGAAAAACAGAGTCTTAGCAATCAGGAGGACAATAGATGAAGAGAAAAATTTTGGGAGTCTTTGTGACAGTTATGTTCGGTTGTATGGTACTTTCCGGATGCAAAAAGAATGTGGGTACACCGGAAGATAACGCTGTAGTAGAAAATGAGGACGAGCAGGCACAGGATACAGAAACATCAGAAGGGCACACATTTGGCTACAGCTGCATTGATATTTATAATCCATATTATGATGTTGTAAAAGAATCGATCCGAGGGGAACTGGAAGCAAAGGGAGATACCCTGGTGGTAAAAAATCCGGACGGAGATGTGAATAAGCAGATCCAGCAGATTCAGGAGATGATCGATGAAGGAGTGGATGCAGTCTTTCTCGCACCGGTAGACTGGGAAGCAATCAAGCCTGCGCTGGAAGCCCTGGATGAGGCAGATATTCCGGTCATCAATGTGGATACGCAGGTGAAGGACACAGATCTGACAGCTGCGTATATCGGCTCTGACAATAAAAATGCAGGTGCAGTCTGCGGTGAGAATTTGAAGACACAGTGCCCGGACGGCGGAAAAGTAGTGCTTTTGGAATGCCCGTCCCAGAACTCAGTGAATGAGCGTATCACAGGATTTGAAGAAGCGATCAAAAATGCAGGATTTGAAGTAGTGGCGCGTGCAGATGCCGGCGGCACCAAGGAGAGTGCAAAGGAGAAAATGGCACAGATTTTGGCAGAAAATCCACAGGTAGATGCTGTGATGTGCGGAAATGATCAGATGGCACTCGGTGCACTTCAGGCAGCAAAAGAGGCAGGAAAAAGCAGTCTGAAGATTTATGGAGTGGACGGCTCACCGGAGATGAAAAGTGAACTTACAGATGAAAAGTCAATGATCGCCGGGACCGGAGCGCAGTCTCCGATCAATGTTGGAAAGCAGGCGGCAAAGATTGGCGAGGCTATTTTGAATGATGAGGATTATGAGAAAACAACGTATATCGATACATTTTTTATCGGGAAAGATAATGTTGAGATGTATGGAACAAATGGCTGGCAGTGAGGAATAAATATATGAAAAAAACAGAAGGATATCCACAGCCTTTTGGAGCTTCCAGAAGAGGCAGAAGTGTGAATCTTGCAGTATGTGTTCCAAAAGACGTATCTTGCGAACTGCTCTTGTATAAAAAGGGCGAAAGCGAACCAGATCAGGTAATCGAAATGCCGGCAGAAGAAGGAATCGGAGAAGTCCGCTTCCTGGCGCTGGAAGATCTGGAGGAAACCCAGTATGAGTATAATTACAGAATTGACGGAACGGTCTGTCTGGATCCTTACGTGAGAGAGATCGCGGGACATAAAATGTTCGGTACCGGCTGGGAATTCAACCGGCATCAGATAAGAGGAAGATTTCTGCAGAGAGGATATGACTGGGAAGGGGATAAAAGACCACAGATTCCTGTGCAGGATGTGATCGCGTATAGTCTGCATGTAAGAGGCTTTACGATGCACTCTTCCTCCAGAGTAAAGCATAAAGGGACATTTCTGGGTGTCCGGGAAAAATTACCATATTTGAAAGAGCTTGGCATCAATCAGATTCAGTGTATGCCGGTGTATGAGTTTCAGGAAGATATGGGAAGCTACCGGAATTACTGGGGCTATGGCACAGGATATTATTTTGCACCGAAAGCCGCATATGCAGCTTTTGATGATGCACAGACAGAATTAAAAGATCTGGTAAAAGCGTGCCACAAAGCAGGAATCGAAGTTGTTCTGGAAATGCCGTTTACAGAAAAGATTCTTCCCCAGACTGCGTTGGAATGTCTTCGTTTTTATCTTCTGGAGTATCATGTGGATGGGTTTGTGGTGAATCCTTACAATGTGCCATGGGACAGTCTGAATGCGGATCCGATCTTAAAGGGAGCAAAGATCTTCAAAAAAGAAGAGGGCTTCCAGAACAGTATGCGCAGGTTTTTAAAGGGAGATGAAGGCATGGTCAGAGAAGTGATACGACAGCTCTGCCGCCGGACCCCAGAAGACGGCTGCTGTAATTACATTACTTCACATACAGGGTTTACACTCTGTGACCTGGTCTCTTATGACGGGAAGCATAATGAGGCAAACGGAGAGCGCAATCAGGACGGTCCGGATTATAATTACAGTTGGAACTGCGGTACGGAAGGACCAAGCAGAAAAAGAAGTGTGATGACACTTCGCAAAAATCAGATGAAGAATGCTTTTCTTCTGCTTCTGCTTTCGCAGGGAACACCATGCATTCTGGCGGGAGATGAGTTTGGAAACACACAGGATGGGAATAACAATGTGTATTGTCAGGACAATGAGACCGCATGGCTGAACTGGGGAAGACAGAAAAGTTATGAAGATCTGTTTCGATTTGTGAAACGATTGATCGCCCTTAGAAAATCCAATCCTGTCTTTCATCAAAGACAGGCACTGCTTGGCCTGGATCGGACAGCGTGCGGGATTCCGGATGTCTCTTATCACGGAGAAAGTGCATGGCAGGTACAGGATGCAGTAGTCAGCAGACAGCTTGGAGTTCTCTACAGCTGGGAAGATACATTTTGGTTTGTCGCATATAATATGCACTGGGAAGCACACGAATTTGCTCTTCCGGCTCTGAAAAAGGAAATGAAATGGTATCAGGTTGCAGGAACAGAAGAGGTGCCAGATGAGGCAGAGTGTCTGAAAGAGCAGAAGATGATAGAGGTAAAGGCAAGGACAATAATTCTGCTGCAAGGCAGATAGAAAGGAAATTCAGAGATGAACGCACTCCGACATTTTGGTACGATCACAAAACATAAGCTCCTTGTGATGAAGGCATGCTTTCAGGTAGGTTTGTACAGACAGGGGCTGCTCCATGATCTGTCAAAATACGGATGGACAGAGTTTCGTGTGGGGTGTCGATATTACCAGGGAACCAGAAGTCCGAATAATGCAGAGCGGGAGGAAAAGGGGTATTCTTCTGCCTGGCTGCATCATAAAGGGCGCAATAAGCATCATTATGAATACTGGATTGATTACGGAACGCATGGTGCCGTGCTCGAAGGAATGAAAATGCCGGTCAATTATGTGGTGGAGATGTTTCTGGACCGAATTGCTGCAAGCAAGGTATATCGCGGAACTGCCTATACAGACCGGGATCCTCTGGATTATTTCCTGGGAGGGAAAGGGCAGTATCTGATGCATGAGGAAACAGAAGCGCTGCTTGAAAAACTGTTGATCATGTTGGCAAAACAGGGTGAGGAGAAAACTTTTTTGTATATCCGGCAGGAAGTTTTAAAAAAAGGTGATAAAAAATCAGGGTGTAAAGCATGATGCTTTACACTCTGATTTTTTGCAGTAAAACTTTTGTTTTTGGTAAGCCAAAACTGAACCATAGGTCCTGTCAGAAAAATGGCGATAATTGTTCCGACACCAACTGTACCGCCAAGGATAAATCCGAGGCTTACAAAGAAAGCATCACATCCCATTCGTATCCAGCGAAATTCAATCCGTTCGAGTTTGTCGGAGAGGATGATGGCAACCAGGTCATTCGGTCCGGTGCCGACATTGCTGTTGATTACAACAGACATTCCCAAAGAGAGAATCGCACATCCGACCAGAACGCTGATGATACGAACCGGCATTCCTGAAGAAGCATTGATGTATTCTTTGAAACACCAGGTGAAAAAGTCAATGATAGGGCCTCCGCAAAATGCACAGACAATGGTTCCGGGTTTGACATATCCTTTGGTTGTTAACAACATCAGAACCATCAAAATACACAGAACAATGACGTGCACAGTTCCGACAGACAATCCTGCAACCCGGGATAACCCCTGAATAAATACTGTGAAAGTATCGGTGCCAAGTGCCGAGAGCAAAAAGAGCGTAACACCAAGATGCGCAATGATCAGCCCCAAAAGAAGAACCAGGAGTGCACGAATCCAGTCGGTGATACTTCGCTGGGAAGTATCAGATGCAAATGTTTGTTTTTTCCCCTATGATATGCTCCTGTTCTATTGTGGATAAACGAGTTGCTCTTCGGTGATTTTATTCAAAACCTGAGTCAGGTATTTTCGTGCAACAAATCTGGCCATCGGCAGATTCATATCCAGAAAGTTTCCGCAGTCTTTTGCACAGGCTCCGGGAACTTCCTGATCGTAAGATGCGATAAAAGCAAACATCTCTTTCATCAAAGGAAGAATATCGCAGGATTCATAATCACCGATAAGAAGCAGATAGAATCCGGTGCGGCATCCCATTGGTCCGAAATAGAGTGTTTTTGGGCCATATTCTGCATGGTTGCGAAGAAAGGTAGCGGCAAGATGCTCGATGGTATGTACTTCTGCAGTATTTAGAACAGGTTCTTCATTGGGATTTGTGATACGGATATCAAACGTGGTAACCGGGGTATCTCCTGCAAGATCTTTTCTGGAAACGTAAAGTCCCGGAGTCAGTTTGATGTGATCGATCGTAAAGCTTGTAATTTTTTCCATGGTAATCTCCTTGTTTTTTATGTGTCATTATTATAGACAAAATCAGGCGAATTTGCAAGCGGAAAGGAACAAAGAACGGTTGACGGGAGACAGGAAATATGCGTATACTAAGGGACAGAGTGATCGGATAAAAGAACATATCTTAGGAGGAAAACAACGGTGAGATTATATATGGTACGACATGGCGAAACGGATTGGAATAAAGCGAAGAAAGTGCAGGGGAGAGCAGATATTCCTCTCAATGCATATGGAAGAGAACTGGCAGAAAAGACAGCAGAAGGACTGCGGGGGATTTCTTTTGATCTGGCGTATACGTCCCCTTTATCCAGAGCAAAAGAAACAGCACAGATTGTTTTGCAGGGGAGAAAGATCCCCTTGATCGAGGAACCTCAGATACAGGAGATCTGCTTTGGTGATTATGAAGGCATTGTGTACCGAGGAGAAGGTCTGGATCCGCAGAGTGCGGAGTTTGTGAAGTTCTTTGATGATACTGCAAATTACATCCCAAAGGGAGACGGTGAGTCCGTTGGACAGTTGATGGAGAGAGTGGACGGCTTTCTGAAAGCGTTATATCAAAATCCAGAATTGCAGGATAAGATGATTTTGCTTTCTACGCATGGTGCTGCAGTCACGGCAATGAAAAACTGCATCAAAAATGAATGGAGTCCGGCAAAATTCTGGCAGATGGGAGTGCCAAAGAACTGTGCGGTGACGATCGTGGAAGTAGAGGGGGGCATCCCCAAAATTATCGAAGAAGATAAACTATATTATTAAAACAAAAATACGGAAAGAACCCAACATCCGGGGATTCTTTCCGTATTTTTAATGTTCTAATCTTCCTCTTCTGTCTCGACAGTGTAAGTCTGGCGCTTTCTTGCCATCTCATCGCTTTCGAGATATTCGTCATAAGTTGTGATCTTATCGATCAGTTTTCCGCCCGGTACGATCTCCATGATACGATTTGCAGTCGTCTGCACGATCTGGTGGTCACGGGAAGTAAATAAGAGTACTCCCGGGAATTTGATCATACCGTTATTGAGCGCAGTGATGGATTCCATATCCAGATGGTTGGTAGGTTCATCTAATAACAGAACATTTGCGCCGGAAATCATCATCTTGGAGAGCAGGCAGCGTACCTTCTCACCACCGGAGAGGACTTTTAATCTCTTCACACCATCTTCTCCGGAGAAGAGCATTCTTCCGAGGAACCCCCGCACATAGGTGGTCATCCTTGTTTTCAGAGTACTGTGTCAGCCATTCTGTGATGGTGTAATCGTTATCGAACTCTCCGCCGAAGTCTTTTCGGGAAGTAAGCCTGTGAAGTCGTGATTCCCCATTTGTAAGTACCTTCATCCGGTTCCATCTCACCGATCAGGATTTTGAACAGAACTGTTTTTGCAAGCTCATTTCCGCCTACAAATGCAACCTTGTCATCGTGGTTCAGTGTAAATGTCAGGTTGTCCAGAATCTTGACTCCGTCGATGGTTTTGGAAAGTCCTTCCACGGTCAGCACTTCGTTTCCGATGTCACGGTTTGGACGGAAATCAATGTAAGGGTATTTACGGCTGGATGGTTTGATCTCATCCAGTTCAATTTTTTCCAGGGCACGTTTTCTGGATGTTGCCTGTTTGGATTTGGAAGCATTGGCGCTGAACCGGGAAATAAAGTCCTGCAGCTCTTTGATCTTTTCTTCTTTCTTTTTGTTGGCTTCTTTCATCTGACGGATCAGAAGCTGGCTGGATTCATACCAGAAGTCGTAGTTTCCGGTATAGAGCTGGATCTTTCCATAGTCGATATCCGCGATCTGTGTGCAGACCTTGTTTAAGAAGTAACGGTCATGGGATACCACAATGACTGTGTTCTCAAAGTTGATCAGGAACTCTTCCAGCCATGCGATCGCATCCAGATCCAGGTGGTTGGTCGGCTCGTCAAGAAGCAGGATGTCAGGATTACCGAACAAAGCCTGAGCAAGAAGAACCTTTACCTTTTCTGCACCCTTTAAGTCTTTCATGTATTTGTAGTGGAGGTCTGTCTCAATGCCGAGTCCGTTGAGCAGAGTTGCAGCGTCAGATTCTGCTTCCCAGCCGTTCATGGTTGCGAATTCTGCTTCCAGCTCACTTGCTTTGATTCCGTCCTCATCTGTGAAATCTTCTTTTGCATAGATGACTTCTTTTTCTTTCATGATCTCGTACAGACGTGCATTCCCCATGATGACGGTGTCCAGTACCAGATATTCATCGTATTTGTAGTGATCCTGCTGCAGGAAAGAAAGACGCTCTCCGGGAGTGATGTTTACTTCCCCTTTGGTAGGCTCGATCTGTCCGGACAAAATCTTTAAAAAAGTAGATTTTCCGGCACCGTTGGCTCCGATCATACCATAACAGTTGCCTTCGGTAAATTTAATATTGACATCTTCAAACAGCGCTTTTTTCCCGACGCGCAGAGTGACATTGTTTGCACTAATCATATTTTTTACTCCTTATTTATTATATAAAGTAATAATTCCAACGCTTATCTTAACATGAGAACCCACGACATGGCAAGGTCAGGAGTATGCTTTCTATGAAATAAACAAAGAAATATTGTGTTTTTGCAAAAATTTAACAGGATTAGGAGTTTGCGAAAAAGTGGAAAAAGTATATAATGGAACAAAGAAAGTGAGGGATGGATATGCAAAAAGCAACTTTGGTATTAGAAGGCGGAGCAACAAGAGGCGTATTTACATCGGGAGTACTGGATTATCTGATGGAGCAGGAGTTTTACACTTCTCATGTGATCGGTGTTTCGGCAGGAGCCTGCAATGCGGTGGACTATGTGTCAAGGCAGCCCGGACGGACAAGAGACTGTATGATCCCCACAGATAAGAATCTGTCCTATTATTACGGGGTGCGTAAATTTATAAAAGAAAAAAGTCTGATGAATATGGATATGATTTTTGATATTTATCCAAAACAGATTTATCCCTTTGATTTTGACACCTATTTTCGATCAGAGATGAACTGTGAGCTGGTCACGACAAACTGTGTGACGGGAAAAGCGGAGTACATGGATGAGGCGCAAGATCCCGACAGGCTGATGAAAATCTGCCGGGCATCCTCCAGTATGCCGCTGCTTTGTCCGATTGTAAATATCGATGGGATCCCGTATCTGGATGGAGGACTTGCGGATTCTATTCCGATTCGGAGAGCGATGGATATTGGAAATGAGAAGATCATCGTTGTTCTGACAAGAAATCGGGGATATCGCAAGAAGGCGGTTTCAAAAGCGGTGGAAAAGATGTATCGCAGAGCCTACAGATCTTATCCGAATCTTCTGCGGACTCTTTTGCGGCGTGCACCGTATTACAACCGGACGCTGAATGAGCTGGAGAATCTGGAGAGAGAAGGAAAGATTTTTGTGATCCGGCCGCAGGTAAAGCCGGTGTCCAGACTGGAGAGAAGTCAGGAGCATCTGATGGCATTTTATCATCACGGATATGATCTGATGGAAAGAGAGTATGACCGTCTCATGGAGTATCTCGAAAAATAGGTATATTTTGCATGGAAAACATGATACAATGTGGAGTATTCATGTGAAACCGGCAGAAGGAGAAACATATGAAAAAAGAAATTTTGAATTACACACAGAACAGGGAATTATCGTGGCTGCGCTTTAATCAGAGAGTGCTGGAAGAAGCGCAAGATGAAAGTGTTCCGCTTCTGGAGAGGATGAAATTTGTATCGATCTTCACCAGTAACCTGGATGAGTTTTTTATGATTCGGGTAGGAAGTCTCTACGATATGGCATCTGTGGACAGCAAGACATTAGACAGCAGATCGGGGATGACTCCGAAAGAACAGTTAGATAAGATTTATGAGGCAGTGGCCCCGCTTTATAAAGAGCGGGATAAGACGTATGCGGAGATAAAAAAACAGCTGCATCCATACGGGGTCTGTGGGCTGGATTTCAAAGAGCTGGAGGCACAGGAAAAAAAGTATGTCAAACATTATTTCAAAGAACAGGTGCTTCCACTGCTTTCCCCACAGATCGTAGACGCAAATCATCCGTTTCCACATTTGCTCAATAAAGAACTGTATGTGATCGCAACGCTTCGTTTTGAAGAGAAAAAAATGATGGGGATCGTTCCTGTTCCTCAGTTTATTTCAGATGTGATTTATCTGCCGGGACATGACATTCGTTATATCCGGATGGAAAAAGTGATCATGGAGTATCTGGATCTTGTGTTTGAACAGTATCAGGTATCGGATATCACATACATCCGTGTCACAAGAAATGCGGACATTTCTCCTGACGATGAGAACTATGCGGACAATGAAGACTTTCGCTATATAATGAAGGAGACATTGAATAAGCGCAGAAGAATGGCAGTGGTACGTCTGGAAGTGGCCAATCCGCTGAATAAAGAGACAGAGAAATATCTCTGTGAGAAATTCAAAATTACGCCTGCCTGCATTTTTAGAACGAAAATTCCGATGAAACTGGATTATATCTTTTCAATTATGGATAAAGTACCTGTTTCCATGAAACGATCATTGGTTGATGTACCATTTGCTCCACAGCCTGCCGCACAGGTGGGAGAAGGAAGCGTGATGGCTCAGGTAAAGAAACGGGACATTCTTCTGTCCTATCCATATGAAAGCATGGATCCGTTTTTGAAGCTGATCAAAGAGGCATCCACAGATCCGGATGTGATGACCATTAAGATTACGATCTATCGTCTTGCCAAAAAGACAAGACTGGTAGAATATCTGTGTGCAGCGGCAGAAAATGGAAAAGAAGTGACCGCTCTGATCGAGCTGCGGGCCCGGTTTGATGAGCAGAATAATATTGAATGGTCAGAACGGATGGAAGAGGCCGGCTGCAGGGTACTTTATGGGTTTGACGGATATAAAGTACATTCCAAAATTTGTCTGATTACATACCGCAGTAAAAATGAGATCAAATATATCACACAGATCGGAACCGGAAATTACAATGAGAAGACCGCAAAATTGTACACGGATTATTCGCTGATGACTGCGAATCAGTCGATCGGAGAGGATGCAGCAGTATTTTTTAAGAATATGTCCATTGGGAATCTGGATGGAACCTATAAGAATCTGATCGTATCTCCGACCAGTTTGAAGCAGAAGGTTCTGGCGTTGATGGATGAAGAGATTCAAAGGGGCGAACAGGGACGGATTGTGATGAAGATGAATTCTGTGACGGATATGGATTTTATCCGGAAGGTGGCAGAGGCTTCCAGAGCAGGTGTGAAGGTGGATCTGATCGTGCGTGGAATCTGCTGTATTCTGCCGGGAATTGCAGAAGAGACAGAGAATCTGACTGTGACCAGTATTGTAGGCCGCTATCTGGAACACCCGAGAGTGTTTGTGTTCGGCACGGGAGCAGAGCAGAAAGTGTACATCGGTTCTGCGGATATGATGACCAGAAACACGGAGAAACGGGTGGAAGTGGCATGTCCGATTCTCAACGAGGAGATCAAAAAACGGCTGGTGAGAAACCTGCATGTAATGCTTGCAGATAATGTCAAAGCAAGAGCGATGACAAGTGACGGAACCTACCGCAAAAAGAAGGTAGAAGGAAAAGCCATCAATTCACAGGAAATCTTCATGAAAGAAGCACTGATGGCAAAACGAGTGGAGAAGAAACCACAGAAACAGACGTTTCTTCAGAAGATGAGACGGTTGTTTCAGAAAGAATAGAATAAACAGAAAGATGATTGTATAAATAAGAATGGGGAAAGCAGTATATATCGCAGAAAAGCCAAGTGTGGCGCAGGAGTTTGCAAAGGCTTTAAAATTAAATGCAAAGCGAAAGGACGGGTACCTGGAATCAGAAGAAGCCATCGTAACCTGGTGTGTGGGACATTTAGTGACCATGAGTTATCCGGAAGTGTATGATCCGGCACTGAAAAAATGGAGTTTGAACACACTGCCGTTTCTTCCGCAGGAGTTTCAGTATGAAGTGATCCCGGGAGTGGCAAAGCAGTTCCAGATCGTCAGCTCCCTTTTAAACAGACAGGATGTGGACACGATCTACGTGTGTACCGACTCCGGACGGGAAGGAGAGTATATCTACCGACTGGTGGAGCAGGAAGCACATGTGACAGGAAAACAAAGAAAACGGGTCTGGATCGATTCGCAGACGGAGGAGGAGATTCTTCGCGGGATCCGGCAGGCAAAGGACTTATCAGAGTATGATAATCTGAGCGCTTCGGCCTATCTCCGCGCAAAAGAGGACTATCTGATGGGGATTAATTTTTCCAGACTTCTGACATTAAAATACGGAAACAGTATTTCCGGATATTTGAAGACAAAGTATGCGGTAGTCTCAGTGGGACGGGTGATGACCTGCGTGCTGGGGATGGTAGTGCGAAGAGAGCGGGAAATCCGTGAATTTGTAAAAACACCATTTTATCGTGTGCTTGCGACTCTGGAAGCTGAGGGAAAAACATTTGAGGGAGAATGGAAAGCGGTCAAAGGCTCCCGCTATTTCGAATCGTTTGACCTATACAAAGAGAATGGATTCAAACAAAAAGAAAAGGCGCAGGAGCTGATCGCATATCTGAAGGAGAAAGAGCCTGTCACAGGACAGATAGCGGCGATCGAAAAGAAGAAAGAGAAGAAGAACCCACCGCTTCTTTATAATCTTGCGGAACTGCAGAATGATTGTTCCAAGCGGTTTAAGATCAGTCCGGATGAGACACTGCGGATCGTGCAGGAATTATACGAAAAGAAGCTGGTGACCTATCCGAGAACAGATGCCAGAGTGTTGTCTACTGCTGTTGCAAAGGAAATCAGTAAAAATCTGAACGGGCTGTCAAAATACGGGTCCGTGGCAGTATATTTAAAAGAAATCGCGGCTATGGGAACGTATAAGAACCTGGTAAAGACCCGTTATGTCAATGATAAACAGATTACCGATCATTATGCGATCATTCCGACTGGACAGGGACTTTCGGCACTTTCGTCGGTCTCCCAGGCGGCAAGGAATGTGTATGACTGTGTTGTAAAACGGTTTTTGAGTATTTTTTATCCGCCCGCTGTATATCAGAAAGTAGCGGTGACTGTAAAGATACGGGAGGAGAGCTTTTTCTCGAATTTTAAGGTTCTGGCAGAAGAAGGGTATCTGAAAGTAGCGGGAATTCCGCAAAATGCAGGAGAACAGAGTATGGATCCACAATTTTTCCAGGTGGTGCAGAATCTGAAAAAGGGGGCAGTCCTGCCGGTTTGTGCGCTGGATGTGAAGGAAGGAGAGACTTCTCCGCCGAAGCGCTACAATTCCGGATCCATGATCCTTGCAATGGAAAACGCGGGGCAGTTGATTGAGGATGAAGAGCTGCGTGCCCAGATCAAGGGAAGCGGTATCGGAACCAGTGCCACCAGAGCGGAAATTCTGAAAAAGCTGATCCATATCAAATATCTGAGCCTGAATAAGAAGACCCAGATCATCACTCCGACTCTTCAGGGAGAGATGGTGTATGATGTGGTGAACCAGTCCATTCGTTCGCTTTTGAATCCGGAACTGACGGCCAGCTGGGAGAAAGGGCTGACGTATGTGGCAGACGGAGAGATCACTCCGGATGAGTATATGCAGAAGCTGGATCATTTCATTATCAGCAGGACAGAAGGCGTAAAGCGGCTGAACAATCAATATCAGCTGAAAGGATTTTACGATGCGGCTGCAAAATATTATAAAAAACCGGTATCGTCAAACCGGACATCGCGCAAAAAAGAGAATTAAAAAGGAGAGAGTTAATTTATGAAAGAACTGACAGTAAAAGAACTTTATACATTGGATGAGACAATTGCAAAAGATATTTTTGAGGGAGTGACCTATCCGTGGGAAGTGCTTCCGAAAATCTCCCGATTTATTGTGGAACTGGGAAATACACTCAGCGAAGAGGAGTATGAAAAACAGGGAGAGAATATCTGGATCGCCAAAACAGCGAAAGTAGCAAAAAGCGCATCCATTACGGGACCGGCGATCATCGGAAAAGAAGCAGAGGTCAGACATTGCGCGTTTATCCGTGGCAATGCGATCGTGGGAGAAGGGGCAGTAGTCGGAAATTCGACAGAACTGAAGAATGTGATCCTGTTCAATAAAGTGCAGGTTCCGCATTACAATTATGTGGGAGACTCAATTCTCGGATACAAATCGCATATGGGTGCTACATCTATTACATCCAATGTGAAGTCAGACAAGAAGCTGGTAATTGTAAAAACACCGGAAGGTGAAATCGAGACCGGATTGAAAAAATTCGGAGCTATGCTTGGCGATGAAGTAGAAGTGGGATGCGGAAGTGTCTTAAATCCGGGAACCGTTGTGGGAAGCCATACGAACATTTATCCGCTTTCTTCTGTGAGAGGATTTGTACCGGCGAAAAGCATTTATAAAAAACAGGGTGAAGTTGTAGAAAAACAATAGTGAGGGAAAATAAAATGAAAAAGATCGGGTTTATCGGAGTCGGGATCATGGGAAAATCCATGGTGCGGAATTTGAAAAAGGCAGGTTTTGATCTGCACATTTATGCAAGAACAAAAGCAAAGGTAGAAGATGTGATCGCAGAGGGTGTGACTTTTCATGACAGCATTGCAGACTGCGTGAAAGACTGTGAGGCAGTGATCACCATTGTGGGATTTCCGCAGGACGTGGAAGAAGTGTATTTCGATCAAGGGAATATTCTGGACAGCGCAAAAGAAGGTGCGTATCTGATCGATATGACAACCACCAGTCCGCAGATTGCCCAAAAGATTTATGAAGAGGGGAATAAGCGGGGATTTCATGTTCTGGATGCCCCGGTAACCGGAGGAGATACCGGTGCAAAGGCAGGAACACTTTCTATCCTTGTGGGTGGAGACAAAGAAGATTTTGAAGCATGTATGCCTCTGTTTGAAGCAATGGGAACCAATATTAACTACCAGGGAGCAGCAGGATGCGGACAGCACTGTAAGCTGGCGAATCAGATCATGATCGCAGGCGCGCTCTCCGGAGTATGTGAAGCACTTGCTTATGCACAGGCGAAAGGTTTGGATCTGCAGACAGTGCTTCATTCTGTGTCTACAGGTGCGGCAGGAAGCCGTCAGCTGGATCTGTTCGGACCGAAGATTCTGGAAGGAGATTACCGCCCGGGCTTCTTTATGAAGCATTTTATCAAAGATATGAAACTGGCGCTGATCGAATCCAATATAAGCGGTCTGGATCTCAATGTCTTAAGTCAGGTGCTGGCAGAGTATGAAGAGCTGCAGGCAGAAGGTCTTGGAGACGAGGGAACACAGGCATTGTTCAAATTGTATACACAGGAAAAAGCAGACGAATAAAGAGTTGACAAACAGAAAAGATTTTCGTATTATTGTATCAAATCAACAGTACAATGAACGGGAATCTTTTTTGCGTGATAAGCCGTAATTGGTGTGACCAGTAATGATAGACCCGTCAGACAGCTGCTGTGTCTGCACAGACAGGCTGTGAGCTGTGTAAAACACGATGGAGGAAATGATATGCTGGAAGTTCAGAAATTAAGTAAATCCTATGGAAAGTCTCTGGCGGTGGATGAGGTCAGTTTTTTTGTACCGGATGGTACAGTCGGGATCCTTCTGGGACCAAACGGAGCCGGAAAATCGACGATCATCAAAAGTATCGCAGGTCTGCTTCGGTATCAGGGGCGGATCGGAATTCAGGGACTTCCTGCCAGAAGTGTGGAGGCAAAGAGACAGTTTGCCTATGTTCCGGAGATGCCTGCCATGTTTGATGCACTCAGCGTCAGAGAACACATCGAATACATGAGAAAAGCTTACAACAGCGGGATTACGGATGAAGAGGTGGAAGCGCTGCTTGCCCGGTTTGACCTGGATGACAAGCAGGATAAACTGGGAAATGAGCTGTCCAAAGGAATGATGCAGAAGGTGAGTATCTGCTGTGCGCTTGCCATCAGGCCGAAAGTGCTGCTTCTGGATGAACCGATGGTGGGGCTGGATCCAAAAGCGATCAAAGAGCTTAAGGAGGTCGTGCTGGAACAAAAAGCTCTCGGAGTTACAGTACTGATTAGCACGCATATGCTGGAGATGGTAGAAGAGCTGTGGGATATGATGTTTGTGATGGAGAAGAGTAAGATCATTGGTTCTTACCGGAAGGATGAGGTGGGAGACAAGGATCTGGATGCGCTGTTCTTTGAAATGACAGGTGGTGAGAAATCGTGAGAGCGCTATTGTATCTGACAAAACGAAGTATGATCAACAATTTGAAAAAAGCAGTGAAAAAGCCGCTCACACTTCTGGTTGTGTTAGCCTGTGCGGCATATGCTGTTTTTCTGGCTGTGATGCTGGCAGAATTAGCAGTGCAGATGAAGTTTGACAGTGCAAAAGGAATGGTGATCATTCTGACAGTCTGGTCGTTGTATCTGTTTTTGCTGAATTTTATGTCATATGCATCCAGAAAAGGAATTCTCTTCCGCCCGGCACATGCACATTTTATCTTCAATGCGCCTGTGGATCCAAAGGTCGTGCTAATCCATGGAGCCTGGATGAATTATCTGAGCAGTGTGGTGTTCTTTCTGATATTTATTATCGCAGGAATTACAGTTTTTGATGTCAGTCCGTGGAGAATTCTGCTGTTTGCGGGAATCTGTATCTGTAATCTGGCATTGGAGATCAGCCTGATGGTCTGCCTGTATTCCAGTGAACGGATTTCGGAGAAGGCAAGAGAGTGGATCGGCCGTGGGATCAAGGTGTTTCTGCTTATGGTTACAGGACTGATCGTTCTGTATTTCTGGAAAAAAGGCGTATCTTTTGCAGCAGTTTCTGCATTTTTTGACTGGCCGATCCTGCGGATGATTCCAATTATTGGATGGGAGATTTCTGCATTTCATCTGATTCTTTTAAGTCCGGATCTGCTCAATGCTGCAGGGATGGTTCTGTACCTTCTGACGACGATCCTGCTTGTGATCCTGGCATACCGGATGCCGTGTAATGGAGATTATTATGAGGACGCGGCAAAATTTGCAGATACCTATGCAGAAATGATCAAGCGGAAGAAAAACGGCGAAATGGTCATGGGGCTGGAGGAGAAGAAGAAAAAATTCCGCCATATGACAGTCCGTTATCAGGCAGTCGGAGCAAAGGCAATCTTTTACCGCCAGCTTTTGGAATATCGAAAAGAAAGAACGTTTATTTTCTCGAAAATGACACTTTTGAATCTCGGGATAGGCATCGTTATGGCATTTGCGATGCGAGAGACAGCACAGGAAAGCGGGATTCCTCAGATTTTTCTGCTTGGAATTCTGGCGTATATGACTCTGATCTTCAGCGGATATCTTGGAAAGTGGGAGACTGAGATTAAAACACCCTATCTTTATCTGATTCCGGATAGTCCGGTGAAAAAGCTGTGGTACTCGACACTGATGGAGCATGTGAAAGCATTTGTAGATGGAGTTTTACTCTGTGTGCCCATCGGAATCTTGTGGAAGGTAAATGTGCTGGAAGTAATCCTGGGGATCCTGATCTACACGATACTTCAGGCGAACCGGATGTACAGTAAGGTGCTGGCACAGTGCGTGGTGGGAGATGTGCTTGGACGTACCGGACAGGATGTGGTGAGAGCTTTTTTCCAGATGTTCGTGCTGGGAATCGGGGTGATGGCCGCAGCGCTGGCAGGAATCTTTATAAGTATGGATTTAGTCTTTCCAATCGCTCTGATTTATAGTATGATAGTAACTGTGATAATCGGTCTGATCGCAGCCATCCGTTTTGATTCCATGGAACAGATGGCGTAGACGGATGAAGCTGCACAGTGAAGGTAAAAGACAGGAGGAAAAAAGATGCTGAATGATAATTTTGTGACCATGGAAATCGGCAAGGCAAAGCACATTGCGCTGGTTGCTCATGATGGAAAAAGAAAGAACTTGTAGACTGGTGTGACAGAAATAAAGAGATTTTGAAAGGACATTTCCTGTGCGGAACAGGAACAACGGCAAAACTGATCTCAGAGCGTACGGGACTTCCTGTGAAAGGATACTGCAGCGGTCCTCTCGGAGGAGACCAGCAGATCGGAGCAAAGATCGTGGAAGGACAGATCGATTTTATGATTTTTTTATGGGATCCTCTGGAAGCACAGCCTCACGATCCAGATGTAAAAGCACTGCTTCGAATCGCGGTTGTTTATGATATTCCGATCGCGAACAACCTTTCTACAGCAGATTTTATGCTGCAGTCAAAATATATGAATACGTCTTATGAGCGTAAGATTGAGAATTTCAATAAGACGATCCAGGATCGCGTGAAATCTATGAAAGAGTCAAAATAAATTTCTGAGGATTTAAATGTGAAGATTTTTGTAAGCCATTTCGGAAACGAAATGGCTTTTTAGATTGAGAGGATAAGAAAATGGAGTATTTATATACGAAGATCAGCATTATGACAAATATAAAAATTTTTGAATGGGATTGTGAAACGGATGAAATCAGTTGTTATGGGGTATTAGCAGAGCAAAGCAATCCACTGATATTATCAGAAGAACTTCGCGAACTTCTGAAAAATCGAATCATGAACCAGAAAACACCGGTGATTTATCAGGATGAGAATAAAGTGATTTTTTGTGGGATGAGAGAAAAAATGACGAAGATGCTTCTGCTGGGACCAATCTGTATTGAGGATATGTCTTATGTAGAGATACACCGATACTGTAAAGCTTATCAGATAGAAAATGAACAGTGTCCGCCCAAACTAAAACTGCAGAATCTGTTAGCTTTATTGGAGCTTTTATCTTATATAAAAATTGAGGAGAAATACGAAGATGAAGAAATTTTGGATGCGAATGGTCTGATCGAGAAACAGGAGATTGGACTTGAAGCGGATGTAAGAATAGATACAGAGGATATATATCATCATACTTATCAGGAAGAAGTAAAAACGATGGATTATATTCGTGAGGGAAATCTGGAGGAGGTAGTAGGGGCAGTAGAATTATTGGCAAGTACTGCGGGAAAGCTCTCGGAAAATGAAATCCGAAACGAAAGAAATCTGGGGATATGTTCGATTACGTTGGCAACAAGAGCAGCAATCGAAGGTGGGGCAGCTCCTGCCAAAGCGTATAAGCTCAGTGATCTTTATATCAATAAGATAGACCAGTGCAAAAGAATGACAGAAATTTTTTGAATATAGGAAAAGGAGTTTGTATGATTTTGCAAAAACTGGTCGTAGAAGAAAGAGAAAAAAGAGCAAACTCAAGGTATACGGAGCAGTGTAAGGAATATATACGAAAATATTATCATCAGAAAATTTGTATACCGGATATTGCGGAGGCGCTGGGAGTCAGTGAAAGCCATTTATCCAGGATATTTAAAAAAGAAACGGGAGAGAGTATTCAGAAATATAGTATGCACATGCGGATTGAAAGAGCAGAAAACTTGCTCAAATATTCCGAAGCATCTCTAACAGAGATCAGCGAGTATCTGTGTTTTTCCTCTCAGAGCCACTTTGGAAAGGTATTTAAGGTGTATAAAAATATGACGCCGAAGCAGTACAGGGACTATTATAAAAGTCCGGAATTTGTTTCAAGAGAAGAAATTTAATAAAAATGATGGAAATATAATAAATAAAGCAGAAATATGATATAGAAAAAAGAGGAAAGCAGATATGATAGCATACATCAAATGAACCGGCCGGTCATACAGGAAGAACAGTGGAAAGGACTGAATAGTAGTGATGATGAAAGAAACAGGAACAAACAGTAAAAAATTTAATCT
>ENA-OQKV01000105-OQKV01000105.1-human-gut-metagenome-genome-assembly--contig:-NODE-105-length-33847-cov-3.657147_pt1 | contig 33847 bp, 38 predicted proteins | sample MGYA00242655_ERZ504811 | MGnify/ENA primary metagenome ERZ504811 (study PRJEB26092, sample SAMD00036406) | human gut metagenome | host: Homo sapiens | study: EMG produced TPA metagenomics assembly of...
ACTCATAATCTTTTCGCTCTTGCATATAGTGTCAATAATGCCGTTTCGCCTACAGCGTTTAAATCAAGTTTCATAGTTACACCTTCTTTGTAAAAATACAAAATGTAAATGGTGTTCATACCTATGAATGTCTTCAATATACAACTTTTATATTATTTTATTATTATAACACATATGATTTCTAATCAGCATCTATGGTAAAAAAGAACATCGCCACCACATGTTTAGCAAACTAATTTTAGATAAAAATTCTAACCTTAGAGTTAACATAATAGTGACGAGTTCTTTTTGATTCTAATAGTTTATTTTACAATACTACCATAACAAACCCATGTTTGAGCTTTATCGATATGAGCTGGTACAGTTTGACCAATTGATAGGGAGTCATCCTTAGGGAATAAAACCATTTTATTACCAGATGTACGACCGAACCACATGTCTTCATCACGAGGACTTGGTCCCTCTACAATAATATCAAATACTTGTCCTTCCATAGGTTTATTTAATTCATAAGAGATTTCATTTTGTACATCCATCAATGTTTGTAAGCGAACGCGCTTAATCTCTTCTGGAATTTGATCATCCATAGTTGCTGCTGGCGTTCCAGATCGCTTAGAGTAGATAAACGTATACGCCATGTCATAGCGCACATCTTTTAATAATTGTAATGTAGCTTGAAAATCTTCCTCAGTTTCTCCTGGGAAACCTACAATGATATCCGTAGTCACCACCACATCTTTTATTTTTCACGGCAATAAGAAAGTAATTCTTTATAATGCTCTACCGTGTAATGACGATTCATTTTCTTTAAAATACGATTGGAACCAGATTGAATAGGTAAATGTAAATGCGTCACAATATTGGATGACCTACCAAGAGCATCAATCATAGACTTACTCATATCTTGAGGATGACTTGTCATATAGCGAATACGTTCTATACCAGGAATACCATCAAGAGCATCAACTAATGTACCAAAATCTGTACCATCTTTAAAATCTAGGCCATAAGAGTTTACATTTTGCCCCAATAAAGTGATCTCTTTAAATCCTTTAACCCCTAGGTCTGTAACCTCTTTAACAATGGCCTCTACAGGACGGCTAATCTCTCTACCACGTACATGGGGAACAATACAATAGGTGCAAAATTTATTACATCCATTCATAATAGGTACCCATGCATAAAAAGAGCCATTTGGTTTTGCCTCTAATTCAGGTAATACAGAGTTATCCATATCTACGTTGATTTGATGCGTATGTCCATGTTGTACTTCTTCAATCATCTCGTTAATATGTTGAATATTATGAGTGCCTAATACAATATCAATATGAGGAGCTCGTTTAAACATTTCTGCTTGATTTTTTTGAGCCATACATCCTGTGACAGCGATAATCAAGTTTTTATTATTACGTTTTAGTCTTTTTAGCTCACCTATACGCCCATAAACTTTAGTTTCTGCATTTTCACGCACTGCACAAGTATTTAGCAGAATTAAATCTGCAGTTTCAACATTCTCTGTTGGTATATACCCAACAGATTCCAGCTGATGCGATAATCGCTCAGAGTCGGCAGTATTCATTTGACAACCATAGGTGTAAATATAATAAGACTTCATTCTAACTCCTACACTTTAACAATCTTACGTTTTGTTTCAATAATATTCTTAACTTTAATGGACATGCGTTCAATAGACATGCCGGTAATATATTCAATTTCATTGCGAACAGATTTTTGTACCTGTTGCATCAACGGTTTAACAGGATATCCATGTTCAATAACTACAGCCATATCAACAACAAGACCGTTTTGACCTTTGTCGCTTTTTTTAAAAGAAATTATACTGGTCTCATCGACACCAGCTACTTTTTTTAACCCATTTCTAATCAATTTAATAATTACTTCATCGTCAAAAGTGAGTCGACCATAGTAGCTAAAAGCTGGCCGTACAACAGAACGTTCAAATCCTTCAGAACCAATTTGACCTAAGGTATCTTGATCTTGTTTTTTCAAAGTCCTGCGGCGCCACATGGTTTTGATTGGATCGATTAAATACCCCCTAAAGTGTGGCTTTAATTCCATAGTCGGCACAGGAATTATATGTTTACCCTCTTTAAGACGTGCATGTTGTGCCTTTTCAATTTCCTTAGGTGTTGCAACATCTTCTATACGAATATATCGATCAGGTTCTTGTAAGCCTAAAGCTTTAGTAATCTTCTTAACCATATTATCAGAAGTGCCGATAATCATAAGCTTATTAGGTTTAATCTTATCTAATTGTTCTCGTACGGATTTAACTTGTACTTCGTCTTGAAAAATAGCACGACGAACAGCTTTTAAACGACTAGACTCTTTTTTTGCAGAAAAGCCAGCTACAATTTTATTATCATGAATCAAAATACCATCATCGATGATACATTCAATTTTATTTTCATGAGCAACTACGAGGGCACGATGACTTTTACCTGTGCCACTACTACCTACAAATGCAACGACTTCCATAGCCTACCTCGTCATTTATAACAAACTAATAAATTCTGATACATCCTTACCAGATACTAAGTAATCACCAAATCTATCAGGTTTCTTGCCTACAATACCATGGTAATCAGAACCACCAGTAATAAATAGCTTATGCTTTTTAGCGAATTCTTTATATCGCTCCACATCATCATCATTATGCTTTGAGTGATATACCTCCATACCATCAAAATCATAATTTAACATTTCCAACACATATTCATCACTGGTAACCAATTTAGGATGAGCCATAACAGCAAGTCCTCCAGCTTTATGTATAATATCAATAATATAAGGAACCTCTACTTTTACCTTAGGAACATAGCAAGGACTATCTTTTCGAAGAATACCTTTAAATACATCATTAATATCCTTGGCATAACCACCATCAATTAAAAGTTTACCAATATGTGGGCGACCATAAGCTTTAGTATCAGGAAATTGTTTAATGAGCTCTTCTTTTGTAATATAATATCCTTCATTGTTACAACGACGGATAATTTCATCGATACGTTCTTCACGTTTTCCTTTAAAAAACGTATAAAATCGATTAAATCTTTATTATTTTCATCAAAACAATATCCTAAAATATGAATTGACTTATCTTTATAATCAGCACTAAATTCACAGCCATTTACGATTTTAATAGATTCATTAGGATCTAACTTCTTTTGAGCAGCACGCAATGCTTGAATGCCGTCTATTTCATCATGATCGGTTAAAGCCATCATAGATACATTACAGTCTATGGCATGTTGCAATAGATCTTTAGGTGTTTCAACACCATCTGAAAAGATGGAATGCATATGAAAATCTACAAGCATATAGCACCTCCATTCCAAATATTCTATCATTTAATTATGACTTATTTAATCTATTAATTCAAGTTTAGAAAGAAAAATTGCGACCCTAATGAACATTCACTAGAATCGCAATTCTATTATAAGTTTTGAAGCAATTCTGTTACTTTATCAGCTACAGAATCAATAGCACATGGAAGAGTTTCTCCAGACTTACGGATTTGAATTTCTACTTCGTTATTCTCAAGAGTATTTTTACTTACTGTAATGCGAAGTGGATAACCAATCAAATCAGCATCTTTGAACTTAACACCTGCACGATCTTTACGATCATCTAACAATACATCTACACCAGCATTTTGTAATGCAGTATAAATAGTTTGACTAGTAGACATTAATGCTTCGTCTTTTGCATTAATTGGAACAATAACTGCTTCAAATGGAGCGATAGAACGTGGCCAAATAATACCATTTTCATCGTGATATTGCTCAATAGCAGCAGCTAGTGTACGAGATACACCGATACCATAGCACCCCATAATCATTGGATTAGGACGACCATTTTGATCTAAGAATGTAGCTTGTAATGCTTCAGAATATTTTGTACCCAATTTAAATACTTGACCTACTTCAATGCCTTTAGCATGTTCTAAAGCACCACCACATTTAGGACACACATCGTCCTTCGTGATCAAACGAATTGGAGCAACAATAATGTCTTCTACATTAAAGTCCCGTTTTGGATTAATATTAACGTAGTGAGCATCTTTTTTATTAGCGCCACCACAAACATTGTAAGTTTCCATAACAGATTCATCAACAACAATAGCAAATTCTTCTGTTTGTTTTAAACCAATAGGACTGATGAAACCAGCTGTTAAACCTACTTTTTCTAATTCTTCAGGGGTAGCCATCTCAGGCTCTACAGCACCAAGAACGGCATGTTGTACAGCAACTTCATTTACTTCATGGTCACCACGAACAATGGCTAATACCACTTTACCATCAATAGAAAATACTACCGCTTTGATAGTTTTATGTAATGGTAAATTTAACATGTCTGCCACAGCTTCAATAGAACTTGCATTTGGTGTATCCACAACAGATAACTCATGAAGAACTTCTTCGTCTTGCTTCATGATACCAGGCTTGCCGATTTCAATGTTAGCTGCATAATCACACTTAGTACAATATACGATATCAGCTTCACCAGCTTCGGCAATGGCCATGAACTCATGCGTACCACTACCACCTATTGCACCACTATCAGCCTCTACTGGGCGGAATGTAAGACCACAACGTGTAAAAATACGTGTATATGCATCGTACATAGATTTATAGGACTCATCTAAACCGGCTTCATCTACATCAAAAGAATAAGCATCTTTCATAATGAATTCTCGGCTACGCATCAAGCCATAACGTGGACGACGCTCATCACGGAATTTACTTTGAATTTGATATAAGTTAACTGGTAATTGACGATATGAGTTAATCTCATTTTTAACGAGGGTTGTAATCATCTCTTCATGTGTTGGTCCTAGACAGAATTCATTATCATGACGATCATTGATACGCATCATTTCTGCGCCATATGCGTTCCAACGGCCAGACTCTTTCCAAATTTCTGCAGGCTGTAAAATTGGCATCATAATTTCTTGAGCACTAGCACGATCCATTTCTTCACGTACAATGGCTTCAATCTTTTTGATACTTCTCCAACCCAATGGTAAAAAACTATATAAACCATTTGCAGTTTTACGCATAAAACCAGCGCGAAGCATAAGCTGTTGGCTTACTACATCAGCGTCAGATGGAACCTCACGCAATGTAGGTGCATATAATTTAGTGGCTAACATAAAGACTCCTCATCTAAATTTTCTAAATATTGGTCAATTTCTCTAAACAATGTATCTACTAATTCGGCTTCTGGTACAGTCTTAATAACTTTCCCTTTACGGAAAATAATACCTTGACCATCACCACCAGCAATACCAAAGTCGGCCTCACGCGCTTCCCCTGGACCATTTACAACACACCCCATAACGGCAACCTTAATAGGCGCTTTTATGGATGCTAGACGTTCTTCTACAATACCAGCCATATCAAATAAATTTACTTGGCAACGGCCACATGTAGGACAAGATATCATAGTGGCCCCAAAATTTCTTAATCCTAAACTACTTAAAATACTTCTACCTACTTCAATTTCGTGAATTGGATCTCCAGTTAAGGATACCCGTAATGTATCACCAATGCCATCGAGCAATAATGCACCAATCCCCATAGCAGATTTAATAGTGCCTTGTTTAATAGTACCAGCTTCTGTTACCCCTAAATGTAACGGATAAGGAATCTTATCAGATAACTTACGATATGCTTCCACCATTAGAGGTACTTCCGTTGCTTTAATGGATAATTTCATTTGACGATAATCGAGTTTTTCTAAAATTCTTACGTGTTCTAAAGCTGTTTCAACCATACCATCCGCTGTAGGATGTCCTCCATGAGCATCGAGAATATGCTTTGGTAAAGAGCCTGCATTAACACCAATGCGAATTGGGATTTGTTTAGGTTTTGCCTTTTCAATAACGGCTAAAACCTTATCTTCACCACCAATATTTCCTGGATTAATGCGCAATCCATCAACATTATTTTCAATAGCTTCTAAAGCTAATCTATAATCAAAGTGAATATCGGCGATCAAAGGAATTGAAATGCCCGCTCTAACAGCCTTTAAAGCCTTTGCAGATGCCATTGTAGGAACGGCGACACGAACCAGTTCACAACCAGCCTCTGCTAAATGATTAATTTCTGCAATTGCCTTCTCTGTATGTACTGGATCCGTAGTAATCATAGATTGAATACTTACCGGTGCATAATCGCCGATTTTAACTGTACCTACATAGATACCATTTGTTGGTTTACGTACAATCATTGTAATCTCCCATCTGTCTTATAGTAAACGGAAAATATCCTGCGTTGTTACATATAAGAATAATGCTACCATTAAGGCAACCCCAACCATTTGTATATACATAAGAGCTTTAGCAGGTAATCTACGGCCTGTTATAGCTTCCGCCAAGATAATAATCAAGTGACCACCATCTAAAACAGGTAATGGTAAAAGATTAATAACCCCTAAGTTAATACTAAGGAATGCAGCAAAACTTAATAGTGGTGCAAATCCTGATTGTGCAATAGCACCTGCCATTTGGGAAATTCCTACTGGACCAGATAATTCGGCTGCTTGTGTGCCACGAATCATATCGTAAATCCCACTGACCATAGCAACAATAGTTTGCCCCGTCCGACTAACAGCAAGGCTCAAAGATTCACCAATACTATAAGTTTCACGAGTAAAGCTAGGGTAGATGCCAATCTTAGGACTATCTTGTTCCATTTTAGGTATTACCGTAGTCTCTATAGTTTTTCCTTCACGCTCTACAACAACAGTTACACCATGGTTTGCTGTGCCTTGTAAGCTAGGACGAATATCATCCCAAGTACTAATTTTTTACCATCAATCGTAATAATTCTATCGTTAGCTTCTAAATGAGCCTGTTCTGCAGAACTACCCGCAATAATGTTACCAATTACAGGTTCATTTGTATATGTAAGATTTCCTACAGTCACATTTAGGCCAAAGAAAAGTACAATGGCTAATATAAAGTTAAATACAGCCCCTGCAGAAATAACAATAAATTTTTTCCACGCAGGTTTATTATAAAAGGAGCGCTCATTAAGAGGCTCGTCAGGTGTCATACCAGCAATACGATTAAATCCTCCAAGAGGAATTATACGAATAGAATATAAAGTTTCCCCTTTTTGTACTTTAAATATGGCTGGACCAAAACCTATAGCAAATTCATCAACTTGCATACCTGACATCTTAGCTGTAATAAAATGGCCTAATTCATGAATAAACACGATTAAACCAAATACAAATATTGTAGCTAATGCCGTAATCATATATTCTCCTATAACATCAACGATGTTGCCTTTTCACGGGCCCATCTATCGATGGATAATAAATTATCTAATGTAAAATCATCTTCTGTTCCCATAGATTCAAGAACAGAAGTAACGACTTTATAAATATCACCAAAGGCGATTTTATCTTCTAAAAAGGCATATACTGCCGTTTCATTGGCTGCATTAAATACAGCAGGTTTAAATCCACTAGCACGTCCCACCTCATACGCAAGTCGAAGTGCAGGAAAATCGTCATATCGTGGAGGTAAAAACTCCAATTGTAGAGCTTGAGTAAAATCAAGATGATTCATACTTAAAACTTCACGTTTTGGATACGTCAAAGCATATTGAATGGGCTCGCGCATATCTGGATTACCTATTTGCGCTAATATTGCACCATCCTTCATACGTATCATAGAATGAACAATACTTTGAGGATGTACTACTACATCAATATGATCAAAATCAAAACCAAATAACCAATGAGCTTCTATTACCTCTAAGCCTTTATTGAATAAAGAGGCAGAATCTATAGTTATTTTATTGCCCATATTCCAAGTAGGATGTCGCAAACAATCTGCAGCAGTTGCAGTTTGAATTTTACTAGAATCCCATGTGCGTAAAGGACCACCAGAAGCAGTGACGATTAAAGAATCAACATTGTCACGTTTCTGTCCTTCTAAGCACTGAAATATAGCACTATGTTCACTATCGATAGGTAGGATTTGCACGCCATGTTCTTTAGCTAAAGTCGTAATTAATGGACCTCCAGCAACAAGAGTTTCTTTATTAGCAAGACCTATAGTCTTACCTTGTTTTATAGCTTCCACTGTAGGCTCAATGCCCGCAGCACCTACAATAGCAGTAACAATCATTGTTGCTTCTTGAATTGTAGCTGCTGCAATGAGGGCTTCCTTACCACCTATCAATTTTGTAGGACCTGTATAGCGTGCTTGTAATTCTTTAAAAGCACCTTCATCTACAAGACCCGCCACCAAAGGTTTATATTCTTTAATCTGATGTTCTAAGAGGTCAATATTATGATGTGCCACTAAGGCAACCACCTTGAATTGATCTGGATGTTGAGACACCACATCAAGCGTCTGTGTACCGATTGAGCCAGTACTGCCGATAATACTTAGGTATTTCATAAGTGTACCTCTATGAAATTAGTACGAAAATAGTAATATATATACTAATGTAATAGGAGCCGCAAATAATAAACTATCAAAGCGATCCAATACACCGCCATGACCTGGTAATAATGTACCAGAATCTTTTACATTACATAGTCGTTTAATCTTTGATTCAAACAAATCACCTAATGGTGCTAATATACCGCTAATCATACCTACATGGATTCCCATCCACCAAGGAATGCCAACGATATACGAAAATACTGCACCTGTAAGGATACAGCCGATAAATCCACCAATAAAACCTTCTAGTGTTTTATTAGGACTAATGGATGGTACTATTTTACGTTTACCAAAAGCTCGACCTGAAAAGTATGCAAAGGTATCACTAGCCCAAGTAGTAAACAATAATAACCAAAGTGTAATAGTGCCCCAGTTATATAGTTCAAAAGGCATTGATATATTCATGTAAATTGAATCATGACGAATCAAGAGCAATGAAGTCATACCCATACCAATATATAATAAACCAAATACACTAAAGGATACACTAGACATCGAGTACTTAGTTTCACCAAATGTACACAACATATAATTGGCAAATAAACTTAATACTAAAATAGCTATAGCTATAATATACTGATGACATGCAAGAGCAATCATTAGCAATAAAATGCTAATATATCCCCATATAATGGATATCCGAACACGTTTAGCTTTACCAAGTAATACAAACTCACGCCACCCTAATAAAGCTAAAAGTGTAATTAGCACATCATACACTAATCCACCAAATGTAATGGCCCCTAAGGCAATAATAAAACCAATAACAGCGGTAATAACACGTGTTTTTAACATTTTTTATTCCTCATCACATAAGCCACCAAATCGGCGTTCTCGTTTCTGATATGCCGCCACAGCTTCAAGTAAAGTTTCCTTAGTAAAATCTGGCCAATGCAAATCGGTAAACCAAAATTCAGCATACGCTAGTTGCCATAACAAAAAATTACTAATTCTAAAATCACTACTAGGACGAATTAATAAATCTACATCGCTAAACTCTTTAGTGAATAATTGAGAACTTACATATTCTTCAGTAATTTTGTTCATTGTAATAACGCCATCCGCAACGGATTTTACAATGTCGCGAATAGTTCTAACTATTTCATCACGCCCACCATAGTTAATCGCTAACTGTAATGTGAGGCCTGTATTATTCTGAGTTAATAATTCTGCATCTTGAATGATTTTTTGTAGGTCTTCTGAAAGCCCTCCAATAAAACCAATAAATCGAATGCGTACATTATGTTCATGCATATACTTAACATTATTATTTAAGTATTCTTTTATGAGAGACATAAGTAAAGAAACTTCCTGTTCAGGACGTTTCCAGTTCTCCGTGGAGAAACCATATACCGTAAGAGCTCTAATTCCGATCTCATCTGCGGCCATAACAATTTCTTTTAATACATCTGCACCAGCACGATGCCCCATGGAGCGCGGCATGCCTCTGCGTTTAGCCCATCGTCCATTACCATCCATAATAATAGCAACATGTTGTGGAATTATATTACGATCAATGACAGGCGTATCAGAACGTTTACGGTTAAATAATTTCTTTAGCATAGTCTACCTCGATAGAATTTCCGAAGTCGCTGGCAATCATTGGTCTATATAGTAGTATATGTAAGCACTCATCAACCTTTGTAATACGTGCCACATAAAATCCTTTATCTGAAATTTCAAAGAAGCGATTAAAGGATCCACCAATCATTACCTTAAAAGGAATATGGGCAGCCTGCAAACGAGACTTTGCAAGCTGCCATGGTATTCCAATAAGGCTATTAGAATCAAACATTATACTTCTAATACGTCCTTTTCTTTTACTGCTTTTAACTCATCGATTTGCTTAACTTTAGCATCGGTAAGCTTTTGGATTTGATCTAAACCGTCTTTAGCATCATCTTCAGTAATCGTTTTAGCTTTCTCTTCTTTTTTTAATGCTTCATTTACATCGCGACGAATGTTGCGCACTGCAACTTTTGCATCTTCAGCCTTTTTATGAACTACTTTAACGATTTCTTTACGACGTTCCTCAGTTAATTGAGGAATACTTAAACGAATTTGTGCACCATCATTACCTGGGTTCAAACCTAAATCAGATTGTAAAATTGCTTTTTCAATAGCACCAATCATTGTTTTATCCCAAGGTGCAATCACAATCATGCGAGGTTCAGGCACGGAGATATTCGCAACTTGATTAATGGGTGATGGACTTCCATAATAATCAACCATTACTTTATCAAGTAGTGCTACACTAGCACGGCCTGTACGAATAGATGCGAATTCATGTTTTAAAGCCTCAATAGACTTATTCATGCGGTCTTCTGCTTGTTGTAACAATTCTTTAATTTCCATATGAATTATTCTCCTCGAACAATGGTCCCTATCTCTTCACCTTTAGCAGCTTTTGTAATATTACCAGGAATATCCATGCTAAATACAATAATAGGAATATTGTTATCTTTACATAAAGTTGTGGATGTAGCATCCATTACTTTTAATTCTTTTGTGATAATCTCGTTATATGTTAATTCGTCAAATTTAACGGCATTAGGATTTGTCTTAGGGTCAGAATCATATACGCCATCAGCAAATTTCTTTGCCATTAAAATAGCATCGGCTTCAATTTCAGCGGCCCGTAATGCAGCTGTTGTATCTGTAGAGAAGTAAGGTTTACCAAGGCCAGCACCGAAGATGACGATACGTTTTTTTTCTAAATGACGAATAGCGCGACGACGAATATAAGGTTCTGCAATTTCTTGCATTTCGATAGCCGTTTGTACACGTGTATCTACACCAGCTTGTTCTAATGCATCTTGCAATGCTAAGGAGTTCATCACTGTTGCAAGCATCCCCATATAGTCAGCAGTAGCACGATCCATACCTTGATTGCTACCAGCTAAACCTCTCCATAGGTTACCACCACCAACAACAATTGCGATTTCTAAATCAGTGGATTTTGCTAAAGCAGCAATTTCTTTTGCAAATTCTTCGACAACATCAGGATTAATACCAAAACCTTGTTCACCTGCTAATGCTTCACCACTCAACTTTAAAACAATACGTCGAAAGTTTCTTTTTGCCATATTTTTACTCCTCTATTGCAAAATAAGAGAACACTGTACGGTGTTCTCTTATTGTTTATTAATTATTTACCAACAGATGCCATTACTTCTGCTACGAAGTCATCTTGGCGTTTTTCAATGCCTTCACCTAAACCATAGCGAACAAAACGACGTACGTTGATGTTTTCACCGATTTTTGCAATACTTTCATTAATGATGTCTGTAACAGTTTTATCACCATCTTTAATGAATACTTGTTCTAATAGGCAATTTTCTTTATAGAATTTTTCGATACGGCCAGCAACCATTTTTTCTAAAACAGCTTCAGGTTTTGGTTTGCGACCAGCTTTAACGTCTTCTTCAGCTTCTACTTTAGCTTGTTCCAATAATACTTGTTTTTCATGTTCAATGACTTCAATAGGAACTTCTTCACGGTTCAAGTATGTAGGATTTACAGCCGCAATTTGCATTGCGATATCGCGTGCTAAATTTTGGAAATCATCAGTTTTTGCAACGAAGTCAGTTTCACAGTTAACTTCCACTAAAACACCGATACGACCACCAGCATGAATGTAGGATTGTACTACACCTTCAGCTGCAATACGACCAGCTTTTTTAGCTGCCGCAGCCAAACCTTTTTCACGAAGAAGGTCAACCGCTTTATCGATATTACCGTCAGTTTCAACCAATGCTTTTTTAGCGTCCATCATACCTGCGCCAGTCATGTCGCGCAATTCTTTAACCAAAGCAGCAGTAATTGCCATTATTTTGTTCCTCCTAGTATTAATTAAGGTAAGGATATAGTCCTTACCCCAATTATATATGTTATAGATTTATCTTTCAAATGCTAATACGACAACGATTAAGCTTTACCGTCTCGAACCATTTCAGCAGAGTCAGCTACCATGTTATCTAATGCTTCTTCGAAGGATTCGCCTTGACGACCTTCAAGAACAGCGTCAGCCATTTTACCAGCCAACAATTTAACAGCACGGATAGCGTCGTCATTTGCTGGAATTGGGAAATCAACTTCATCTGGGTCACAGTTAGTGTCAACTGTTGCAACCACTGGAATGCCCAATTTTTTAGCTTCCGCAATAGCAATTTTTTCTTTTTTAGGATCTACTACGAAAAGAGCACCTGGCATTTTAGGCATATCTTTGATACCACCAAGGTATTTTTCCAATTTATCCATTTCATGACGAAGACCGATAACTTCTTTTTTAGGCAATACTTCGAAAGTACCGTCTTCTGCCATAGCTTCCAATTGTTTTAAACGTTTAATACGAGTTTCAATTGTTTTGAAGTTAGTCAACATACCGCCCAACCAACGTTCGTTAACGAAGAACATGTTAGCACGGATAGCTTCTTCTTTAATAGCTTCTTGAGCTTGTTTTTTAGTACCTACGAACAAGATTACTTCGCCTTGGGAAGCAACTTCACGCAAGAAATTGTAAGCTTCTTCTACTTTTTTAACTGTTTTAGACAAATCAATGATATAAATACCATTGCGTTCAGTGAAGATGAATTTCGCCATTTTAGGGTTCCATCTTCTAGTCTGATGACCAAAGTGTACACCAGCCTCTAATAATTGTTTCATTGATACTACTGCCATTGTGGCACCTCCTGTTAATTAACCTCCGCCGCTTCATCCTTCGGGTCACCCAAAATTAGGCACAGTACCGAAGTCCACTGACGTGCATATTTTTTCATACCTTAATAATTCTAACAAAAAAATCATAGCAAAAGACAAGCAAGGAGTGAGGAATTCTTTAAGTATTCCTCACTCCTTATTTTAAATACATTCTCTTTCTTATTGATGTACGATCTTATGTTCAAATTTGAATTATAGAATATTATGAAACTATTTATTCAATTATTGCGAATGGAGTCAATCATACTTGCACGATTTTCTGCTCCAAACACTGCAGAACCAGCAACTAAAACTGTAGCCCCCGCTCTTTTTAATCGGTACACAAGTAATATCGTTAATACCACCGTCCACCTCAATGACTGCCGTTGAATTGTCTACTTCTTCTAACAATATCTTAGCTTGTTTAACTTTTTTTATGGCATTCTTAATAAAAGATTGTCCTCCAAATCCTGGATTCACAGACATAATTAAAATACATATCTAAATCTGCAGCTACATCTTCTAGTAGAGATACAGGTGTACTAGGATTCAATGCTACACCAGCCTTCATCCCACACTGCTTGATATGTTGAATCAAACGATGCATATGAGGTACAGTTTCTTGATGAAAAGTAAAATATTCTACACCAATTTTTGCAAATTCTTCTACATAATCACCAGGATTAGTAACCATCAAATGCACATCAAATGGTAATTTTGTATATGGACGAATGGCTTTCACAATGGGAGCACCAAAGGTTAGATTCGGAACAAAGTGTCCATCCATGATGTCGATATGTAATAAGTCAGCCCCCGCTGCTTCAATAGATTTTAATTCTTCGCTTAACACCGCAAAATTTGCGGAAAGCATAGATGGTGCAATTTTTATCATATTAAAACCTCTTTCGTTGACTTTCTATATCATTACGTATAGACATATAAGCATCATATCGTCCTTGATGAATATGACCAGCTTCTAGAGCAGCTTTAATCCCACAAATGGGTTCATGTTCATGATAGCAAGGATTAAATTTACAAGTATCAACATATTCACCAAATTCTGGGAATAATGTAGGCAATCTTTCAAGGGAAACATCATTAAATTCAATAGCACTAAATCCAGGTGTATCCATGATAAAAGAATCTGCATCTAAACTATATAAAGAAGCGTGACGAGTAGTATGTTTACCACGTTTAATCTTATCACTTACCTCCCCAGTCTGGAAGGCAAATTTGGGGTCTACCGCATTTAAAAGACTACTTTTACCAACACCAGATGGTCCTGCAAAAGCCGTTACCTTATGTTGAAGCACATGACGCAAATCATCAATGCCTGTCATATTATATGTGGATGTCATCAAAACCTCATAGCCGATTGATTTATAAAGATCAACCATAGCTTTCGTCTCTGAATCCATCAAGTCACATTTATTGATACATAGTACGATAGGTATATCCGCATGTTCAATCATAACGAGCATTTTATTGAGTAATAACTCATTAATATCTGGTTCATGGGCAGCCACAACTAATACAACTTGGTCAATATTAGCTACTGCAGGGCGAACCATCGAATTATGACGTTCATGGATGGATTCAACGAACCCATCCTCCGAAATCGTAACGCGGTCCCCTACAAGTAAACTATAGCGTCCTTGCTTAAGTCTGCCACGAACCTTACATTCATGAATGGTACCTGTATCATCTTGTACATAAAAGTACCCATTCATATTTTTGACAACAATGCCTGTAATCATAGTACCTCTTATAATGCAGTTTCTTGCACTAATGCACCATTGAGGTACACCTCAATACGTACATTACCTACACCAGACACTTTTTTAACAACACGATCTCCAGGTTTATTCGTATCATCATAGATTACGGCAGAACCTTCATCATCTTTTACGACAATTTTAAGTTCTTGATTTTTAGAACCAGCTGGTACAGTAACATCTATAGTACCAGTTGTTTTATTACCACTGTTTCCTTCTTTTTTATCGGATTTCTTTTTATCATCTTTGAACTCAGTCGTAAGATTTAATGTGGAACCTTCGTCAATTTCGTCGCCAGCTTTAATGCTTTGCTCTATAACCACAGATTTTTCTTCCACAGATCCAGATACTTGGTTTACACCTAGTTGAATATTACTCAATGTATCACGAGCATCTTTTAATGTCATACCAACAAGATTAGGTACTTTGACTTTCTTAGCCTTCGCTTTATTTACTACGAGATCAATTGTTGTCCCTTTAGACACTTTAGAATCTCCTGAAGGACTCTGAGCAATAATTACACCATCTTTTTTACCATCTACAGATTGTTGTGTTATTTTCCCCACAACTAAACCTAAATCTTTAAGTCGTTGACGGGCTTGATCGACAGTTAAATCAGTTAAATCTGGCACCGTAATATCGCCTACACCTTTAGAAACTACAAGGTGAATTGTCCGTTGCTCTTTAACCTTTTCTCCAGCCCCAGGTGTTTGAGAAATAACTTGACCAGCTGGCACATCAGGATTCGTAACTTCACTTGTAGACACACGCAAATGTTTATCTTCTAAGATATTTTTTGCTACAGAAACTTGTTTGCCTACCACATTAGGTACATCTACTGTTGTATTACTCCAGAAATTTCCGTAGCTTAAGAAAGCACCTAAAAATGCTACTAAAAAAATGACAGCAGCACCTAGAACGATGTATTTTTGTGGAATCGATGCAATTTTACTTAACATACTCTTCTTTTTACCCTCGTCTTTACGTTCTTCTTGAATAGTACTTAGATCTTCAAGTGCTTCAGGATCAACCGCAGGAATCATTTGTGTAGCAAAATCATATGGTTCATGACGTTGTGTTTTCCCCATTGTAAAACCTTGAGATAACCGCAAATCACTGATCATATCAGAGATAGAATCAAAGCGATCTGCAGGATTTTTAGATAATGCCTTCATAACAACAGCTTCTAAAAGCGGAGGGATTGATGGATTATATCGAGTTGGAGGTTCTACCTTCTCACGAACGTGTTTTAATGCTACTGCAATTGGCGTTTCCCCTTCAAATGGTACACGACCTGTAAGCATTTCATACAATACAACACCCAATGAATAGATATCTGTATTTCCATCTACTGGTTTACCACTAGCTTGCTCTGGTGATAAATAGTGTGCAGAACCCAAAATCGAATTCGTATACATAACTGTGTTAGTTGCATTTATTGCACGAGCAATACCAAAGTCAGTTACTTTAACGCGCCCCGTATTGGTAATAATAACATTATGTGGTTTTATATCACAATGAACAATACCCATTGTATGAGCGTGTTCTAAGCCTTCAGCTATGGCAATAGTAAATTTAACAGCCTCATCTATAGACAATCTTCCATGACGAGTTATATATTTTTTTAAGGTTTCACCATCTACATATTCCATAACAATGTAATGTAAATTTTGGTCAAAACCTACATCATACATATTTACAATATTGGGATGATTTAATTTACCTGCCGCTTGTGCTTCTCGTTTAAATCGAGTCACAAATTCATCATCATTTGCAAAATTAGCATGCAATACTTTTATTGCTACTTGTCTACCTAGTAAGGTATCTTCTCCAAGGTATACATCAGCCATTCCACCAACGCCAATTTTATCAACAATACGGTAGCGGTTATCTAGAAGTATGCCTTTTATATTCATAGTACTCATTATTTCTCCATTTCTAGATTAGATTGTTCCCACCACAATGGTCACATTATCTCCTGCTCCGACTTCATATACAGCTTCCATCAATGATTCAATAACCAACATATCATCATCCGTTGATTGTAATGCAGAGGCAATTACATCATCAGATACATAGCCACTTAATCCATCAGTGCAAAGTAAAATACGATCACCGGGAAGAATAGACTCTACACCACTATCAACCTCTAAGATTTCATCAACACCGACTGCACGGGTTAATAAATTACGTTGAGGGTGATTTAGCATTTCATCCTTTGTAATCTCTCCAGCTGTTAATAATTCTTGTACCATAGAATGATCCGTAGTAATTTGTCGTAAATGACCATCTCTATATACATACAAACGACTATCACCAACACTTGCCCAGTAAAGTTGATTACCATTTATAGCTGTAACTACAGCGGTAGTACCCATACCAGCAAGTCGTTCTTCACAAGCAACGCGATTTACAATACGTTGATTAGCGTGAATGATAGCATCACATAAGTCTTGTTGACCTATCGTTTCAAGGGAGGACAAATATTCTTTTATTTCATCTACAGCATAGGTACTTGCAATTTCACCACCGCTATAACCACCCATGCCATCAGTAACAGCACAAATATGGCCATCAATGAAAAAACGGTCCTCGTTACGCTGGCGTACAAGCCCAATTTTACTTAAACCAACAAAATTATTCATGATTCTCCTTTTTCCGACCATGAGCAGCCTTTAACTGTCCACATGCGGCTTGGATTGCATCGCCCATTTCCTTTCGTACCGTTACTGATACGCCATAGGAACTAACGATGTCTTTAAATGTATTCATATTCGTAATAGATGGTTTATATAATTCAATATGTTCATTGCCATTAACTGGGATCAAGTTAACATGACAATTTGGGAAATCTTTACAGATTTTCCCCAAAGCATGAGCATCATCCATAGATGCATTTACAGAATCTATAAGAATATACTCAAAGGTAACACGACGCTGTGTCGTATTATAATAGTATTTTACCGCATCTAAGACTTCCGTCAATTCATAACGTGCCCCAACGGGCATAATACTACGACGAACTTCATTATTTGTAGCATGTAATGAAAGTGCTAAGGTTATTGGCAAACCTTCATCAGCTAATTTATAAATATTAGGAACCCAACCACAAGTGGAAATCGTCATCTTACGATAACTAATATTACAAATCATAGGATCATGTAGTAGTTGTAATGCTTGTAATACGTTATCATAATTTTGTAAAGGCTCCCCTGCGCCCATAACGACAACAGAGTGTATTTCCTCTTTAGTAAGAGCCCCAAATATGACAACTTGTCCAATAATCTCAGCGACTGTTAAATCTCTGTATAAGCCACCTTGTGTAGAAGCACAGAATACACATCCCATAGCACACCCCACTTGAGAGGAAACACATACAGAATACCCATAGTGTTGCTCCATCAAAACTGCTTCCACACGACTTTGATCTGACATCTCCACAAGTATTTTGCGAGTCTTTCCATCAGGGGCAATAGACTCTGTAATTAATGTAGGTAAAGAAATAACACAATTGTCACCTAGCCATTGACGTAAGTCTTTCGGGAATTGTGTCATGTCTTCAAAATCAAAAATATATCTATGATAGATATAGTCAATTAATTGTTTCGCTCGAAACTTTTGTATATTATGGGTCTTAAAGATAGATTGTAATTCTTCTAAAGACTTACCCAATAATTCTATCATGGTGCTCCATTTCTTATATTATGATAAGCGTTTCATGCGAGCCATAAAGAAACCATCCATATGATCTCGCGGTGGATAGGTTGTAATCATACCATCTATAGCTTGTGGTGCCCCTTTATATGATACAGGATCGATGATAAAGTTCTTATGAATTGCCAAGAATTTATTTAGAACAGCTTCATTTTCACCACTATTCATAGTACATGTGGAATATACTAAATATCCATTAACCTTAACCATTTCAGAAGCTTTTTCTAATATTTCAAATTGTAACGGCGGCAACTCAATAAGTAAAGACTCTGTTTTACGCCAACGCATGTCTAATTTCTTTTGTAATATACCTAGACCAGAACAAGGAGCATCAACTAAGACGCGATCAAATTGTTCTTTCCAATTATCAGGAAGATAACGACCATCTTGAAGCTTAGTAGAAATAATAGATACACCTAATCGCTCAGCATTTTGATTAATCAGTTCTAATTTATGGTCGTAAATATCACAACTCATAATAGCTCCTGTATTATTCATAAGACTTGCCATATGCATAGACTTGCCACCTGGTGCAGCACAACAGTCTAAGATAAGCTCTCCTGGTTGAGGATCTACCACATGGGCTACTAACATAGATGCTTTATCCATAAAAGTAATATGACCTTCTAAAACAGGTTTAGCTTTTTCTAAATGACCTTGATGTCCATCAATATAAACTACTTCAGGAATATATGTATCCTGTTCTACAATCCAATCTAAATCTTCTAATTCTTTTAAACAATCCTCAATAGATACTTTCACTGTATTTATGCGAGCCGTCAAACGAGGTTGTTCATTAAACCAAGAACAAAGATCTACGGTCTTATCTTTTCCCATTTCTTTTATCCATAAGTTGACAAGCCATAATGGTTGATTGTAGATAAAGGAAATTTCTTCAGCTTCGGACTTAGCTAGTTCACCGATAGAAATGCTATCACTTTCACGTAAAACCGAACGCAAAACAGCATTTACAAAACCAGATAAACCTCTAGTTAGCTTTTTGGCGAGTTTAACAGATTCGTTAACAGCCGCACTTTCAGGAACCTTATCCATATAGATAATTTGATAAATACCAAGTCTAAGGATTTCCACAACCATAGAAGATAGTTTCTTTAAGGATCGCTTTGCAAAGTGAACAATAATAGCATCCAAGTAATTTTTTCTACGAATGACCCCATACACAAGTTCAGTAAAGAATCTTCGATCTAAATCGGATAGATGATATTTCTGTAAATACTCTTGCAACTTTATATTTGCATAAGCACCATTGCGATTAATTTCACTCAATGCTTTTACAGCGAGCAATCGAATATTTTGTTGTTGATTAGTCTTTACCTCTATCATTACTATTCCTACCAATCAATTGTTCTACTACTGCTCGAACACGTTCAGAATCGACTGTTGTATTACAACATGGCCCATTAGGACGTTCATTTAATACCCCAATAACTGGGATGGGAAATACATCAGCCATTCCACTTGCTAAATCTCGTTCGCAAGCTATTGCTACAATAGCTTTTGGGCGTGCTTCCTTTACCTTCATCCGCGCTAAGGTGCCTCCAGTGACAACTATAAATTGACAACCATAGTCCTTAGCCACTTGCAACAAATTACCAACCTGGCATCGCCCACACTGCTTACAATTATATACATCATGTGTAACCTTATGAACACACGAACTTTCTTGTAAACAGTGAGGAGTTAATAATAATATACGTTCTGGATCTACCGTATACATATCTAGCATTACTAAATGATTGATTAAATCAATCATAGACTGGCGGAGTTGATCCTTAGTAACCCCTCTCACCTTACCAATCGCCAAAGTTAATGGAAATAATCCATAAATAAACTGATTGGCTAGTCTTAAAACAATAGGATGTAACCTTATAATACCTGTGCTAGCAACAATTAAAGATAAGCACAAAATCCATATAATAGCAATAAGTATAGATATAACTACACTACTTATAATTGATGCAAATGGATGCAATTGTAAAAGTCCTGGTTCTAATATATACATTAGAAAGGCTAGTACTGCTGTGAGCAAAGCACATGTAATAGTTGATAAAATCAAGTATAACGGATACGTTTCGTACTGCTTATATTGAGTCCCCAAAAACGATACCTTCCTTTATTTGATGACCATTTATAAAATCAATTGCAGAAATGCGTTTTTTATTTTCTGGTTGGACTTCTGTTAATAGAATTATATTTCCATCACCACAAAATACACCTAAACCGGCTATTTTAGATACGATTGTACCAGGCACAGTTGTGGCTGATATAGCAATTGGTACATGTTTACCATGGACATCTATCAAACAGTGAGTCGTATCACTGGGAACCACTTCTCCAGACCATACTTTTAAACGTTTTCCATCGAGATATGTATAACATCCAGGTGCTGGATTAAGTCCTCTAATGAGATTTGCAATTTCATTAGCCGGCTTAGACCAGTCGATCTGCCCCATTTCCTTTGTAATCTTAGTAGTATGTGTAGCCATTGAATCATCTTGTGGTGTAGCCACAATTTCTCCATTAACCCAACGAGTTAATACAGGCACTATAGTTTCACCCCCCAGTACAGCTATACGTTCAAATAACTGTCCTGTCGTTTCACCGGGTAAAATATCTATCTCCACAATGTCAATGATATCACCTGTATCAAGGCCATCATCCATATGCATTATGGTAACACCCGTTTTAGAGTCTCCATTAAGAATTGCATAATGAATTGGCGCAGCGCCTCTATAACTAGGTAAAATAGAGGCATGAACATTAATACAACCATATTGCGGCAATCGAATAAGCCAAGGAGGTAATATTTTACCATACGCAATAACAATCACTACATCTGGTTGTAATGCTTCTAATTCGGCTCTCACTTGTTCATCACGCAAAGTGACTGGTTGATATACAGGCAAGTCATGCTCTAAAGCAGCTACTTTTACAGGGGGCATTTGAACTTGTTTACCACGCCCTTTTTGTTTATCAGGCTGGCAATACACACCGACAATAGAATGACCAGCTTGAATCAAAGCCTCTAAGGTAGGCACAGAAAAGTCTGGTGTCCCCATAAAAACGATGCGTAATTGTTTATTATCAGACAATTTCTTTCTCCTCTGGATGATCAGTAATTAATCGTAAGTTAGTTGCTTTTTCAATAAACAAATGACCTTCCAAGTGATCAATTTCATGTTGGAAAATACGCGCCAAAAAACCTTCAGCTTTTATAGTTACCTTCTTATTATGTGGATCAATACCTTTAACAGTGACTTTATTAAATCGTTCCACATCTCCGAAATATCCTGGCACACTTAAGCATCCTTCAGGTCCAACTTGAGAACCTTCAGCATGAGTGATTTCAGGGTTAATTAGCGCAATAAGACCACTACCAGATTGGTCATCTACAACGATAATACGTTTAGCTACAGCCACTTGAGGTGCTGCAAGACCAACCCCTTCAGTCTTATACATAGTTTCAGCCATATCATCGATAAGGGCTCTAAGTTTTTTATTAACATGTTCTACAGGTTCCGCCACTTGTTTTAAAACGGGATGACCTGCTTTCACAACATCTAATACAGCCATTGATACTCCTACACTACACGGGATCCACATCAATCAGCAGTCCTTCTTGCGTGAAAATCCATGAGTTATATATATATTCTTTCAAATTCGTTAAATCTGTACCGCGAATCATAATAGCTAAACGATACATATCGCGCACTTTTTTTATTAGGCGCTTCATAAGGACCATTAATCAAAATATCCTGATTTCCTTTATAAGACTCCAAGTCATCGACAATACGATTTGCTATAGACTCTAATGTTTTCATATCTTGATGACGCACAACCATATGAATCATTTCGCGAAATGGAGGATATCCTAAAGCTTTACGGTTTTGAATTTCTTCATTGTAAAAGCCTATATAATCATGAGCCTTACTCTTTATTATAGCATAATTTAAAGGATTATATGTTTGTATTACAACGCTACCCGGTTTTTCACCCCTACCGGCACGTCCAGAGGTTTGAGTAAGTAAATCAAAAGTTCGTTCTGAAGCTGTATAAACAGGAATATTCAAAACTGAATCGGCTGTTAAAATACCAACAGCTGTTACATCTTTAAAGTCATGTCCTTTAGATACCATTTGTGTTCCCAACAAAATATCATATTTATGAGCCCCAAAGTCATGTAAAATATCTTCTGCTAATTGCTTATTTTTTGTCACATCTTGATCAAGACGAGCAATGCGGGCCGATTTAAAGTGACGACGTAACTCTTCCTCTACCTTTTGTGTGCCTGAACCAAAAAACTTAATCCTCTTACTATTACATTTGGGACAAACAGTTGGAATTGGTTCATGATGTTCACAATAATGACAACGCAATTCTTCACCAGCTTGGTGATAAACCATAGCTACATCACAATGAGGACACATAATAGTTTCCCCACAATCCCGGCACATAACAAAAGTACTATAACCGCGTCTATTTAACAGAATAATCATTTGATTATGCTCATCTAATGTATGTTGAATTAAGCGACTCATGGCATCAGAAAAAACGGAGTAATTTCCATGAAGAATTTCTTCCTTCATATCTACTATAGTAACCTTCGGCATAGGTTGCTCAAAAATGCGATTTGGCAATTCTAGTAAATGATACTCCCCTTGCTTAGCTTTATAGTACGAAGTAACAGATGGTGTAGCAGAACCTAAAATAACGGGACAACCATGTGCCTCAGCACGCCACAATGCCACGTTACGTGCATGATACCGAACCATATCCTCTTGTTTATAAGATGGATCATGTTCTTCATCGACCACAATAAGGCCGATATCCTCAGCTGGCGCAAATACGGCAGAACGAGCGCCAATAATAATGTGACTATCCTTACGGCGCAAACGCTCCCAATTATTGTTCCGTTGTTGTACCGTCAATTTACTATGAAATACTACGACTTCGTCACCAAAAGTTTCTACAAATCGTCTCACAATTTGATCAGTCAATATAATTTCAGGTACTAAAATAATAGCTGTTTTATCCTGACTAATACATCTTGCTGTAGCACGTAAATATAATTGAGTCTTGCCACTACCAGTGACACCATGAAGTAAAAAGGTTTTATGTTCATGGCTATTCATTGCATCTTGTATTGGTCCATATACAGCTTGTTGAGCTTCAGTAAGAGGAATATTAACTTCTTCTGTTAAAAGCTCATCAAATGTTGTTTTTGTGGCTTTAAAACGAGCTTCAACGACAATACCTTTAGCTTCACTCACTTGTTTAATGACCATACGAGAATAGCCTTTAGCTAGCAGTAATGCCTTAGATGCACCGCCCACTTCAAGTAAGTATTTTGCTAATTCTCGTTGCTTCTTTTTCCGTTCACTAAATTGTGCCACCGAAAATTCTGGCATGACTACTAACCATTCTTCCTTTGGTGCCTCGTAAGATTTTAATGTCTTATTTACTGTAAACAATCGCAATGCATCGCCATAAGAGAATAAATAATACTCATTTAGACGGCGGGCCGTATCCATCATTTCTGGTGTAAACCAAGGTTCACTATCTAATACTTGCACAATATTTCGTAAAGTGAACTCTGGTGGCTCAATTAACTCGTCGTAACCAATAAGAATACCTTCTTCACGACTATGTCCTAAAGGAATGAGTACGCGCGTACCAGGTAAGACATTACCAAACTTTTCAGGCATTAAATAGCTCAAAGGTTTATGAAGTTGTTTGGCCGGTCTGTTAATTATAACTTGTGCTACGCGCATACATTATTTCCTTTCGTTTATTATAAAAGGTCTCAGTAGAAATTCTACCAAGACCTTTTGTATTATAAGCCAGCTTCTTCTTTTAGAATTTGTGCTTTATCTGTACGTTCCCAAGGTAAATCTACATCAGTTCTACCAAAGTGACCATACGCTGCAGTTTTGCGATAATGAGGCTTTAACAAATCAAGCATTTCAATGATTCCTGCTGGACGAAGGTCGAAATGTTTTTTAACAAGCTCTTGAATTTTTGTTTCCTCTATGCGACCTGTACCAAAAGTATCAACTAAAATAGATACAGGATGAGCAACCCCAATTGCATAAGCAACTTGCACTTCACATTTATCAGCAAGACCTGCTGCTACAACATTTTTAGCTACATAACGCGCTGCGTATGCTGCAGAACGGTCCACTTTAGATGGATCCTTACCAGAAAATGCACCGCCACCATGACGGGCCATACCACCGTATGTATCTACAATAATTTTACGGCCAGTTAAACCAGCATCACCATGAGGGCCTCCAATTACGAAACGACCAGTTGGATTGATGAAGTATTTAGTATTTTCATCAACGAATTCAGCAGGCAACGCTGCGTCAATTACATAACGCTTCAAATCGGCTTTAATTTGTTCTTGGGTAACTTCAGGGCTATGTTGCGTAGAAATAACAATTGTATCAATGCGCTTAGGTTTACCATCAACATATTCTACAGTAACTTGAGTTTTACCGTCTGGACGTAAGTAAGTTAAGGTCCCATCCTTACGAACTTCTGTAAGTCGACGAGATAAACGATGTGCCAAGGAAATCGGCAAAGGCATGAGTTCAGGTGTTTCATTAGATGCATAGCCAAACATCATACCTTGGTCACCAGCACCGATTTTATCAAGCACTTCACCATTGCCATCTTTTGATTCAAGTGCTTCATCAACACCCATGGCGATATCCGCAGATTGTTCATCGATGGATACAAGTACACCACAAGTATCACAATCAAAACCAAATTTTGCACGAGTATAACCAATTTCACGAATTGTATCACGTACGATGCGAGGAATATCTACATATGTGTGAGTAGAAATTTCACCTACTACATGAACTAAACCAGTAGTAACTAAAGTTTCACAAGCCACACGAGCAGTTGGATCCTTTTCAATAATCGCATCCAAAACAGCATCAGAAATTTGGTCAGCTATTTTATCTGGATGGCCTTCAGTAACAGATTCAGAAGTAAAAAACATATGTTTTTCAGCCATTTTATCCTCCTAATACGAAAAAAAGTCTCTCATGCACTCATGAGAGACCCTCCCATCTAACGACATTTGTCATAGGAATTAGCACCTTTTCCGCTTGGAATGGTTGCTGTAGCTTCACAGGGCCTATCCCTCCACTACTCTTGATGAGTTACAGAAATATTATAGTGTATTTACAGTGAGAAAGCAAGTCATTATTATACCTCTCTTGCCTCTTTTAAAGCTAAATCATGTTCAGCCTTATGAAGGGCACTTTCAAACTGACGATACATATGATGACGGCCCAGAATATCCAAGAAATCAGATTTATACATCTCTCTACGTATATCGTAACTCACATCACTAAGCAAAACTTCTATGCCTCTTTTTTGAAGTTCTTCAATAATACCTCGTAAAATACGTAAACCCGTTAAATCTACAAATGGTACTTTTACAAAACGAATGATTAAATATTTAGGATCTTTATGTATAGAGTTTAACGCTCTATCAAATGCACTTATAGCACCAAAGAATAATGGACCTTCTACAGTGTATACCATTATTTCTGGATGGATTCTAATCTCATGCCTAATCTGTGCTGATAATTCGGCACTACTTGCTTCATGCACATCAATTGTATTAACCATTTTGCGCATAAACTGCAACACTGCAAGTACTACACCTACATTTACAGCTACTACTAAATCCGTAAAAATAGTCAGGAAAAGGTAAGCAATAATATTATTTGATCTGGACGAGGTGCGAGAATAAGCATTCGTATAAAACGTGGTACATCACTCATATTGTAGGCTACTACAAATAATATGGCTGCCATAGATGCCAACGGAATATACACTGCATATGGGGCTAAAAATAAAAGAATGGCACCTAATGTAATGGCATGAACAATACCTGCCACCGGAGAATTACCACCTTGACGAATATTTGTAGCAGTTCGCGCAATAGCACCGGTTGATGCAATTCCACCAAACAATGGCGCAAATATATTAGCTAATCCTTGTCCAAATAATTCAGTATTAGATTCATGCTTGGTGCCACTCATACCATCAGCAACAACTGCAGACAATAAGGATTCAATAGCGCCTAGCATGGCAATTGTAAAAGCCGGCCCGATTAAAGATAAGATTTTATCAAAGCTCAATTTTGGTACAGAAAATTCTGGCAAACCTTGAGGTATACCACCAAATGCACTACCAATTGTTAAAACCGTAGGAAATTGGTAGATAGCTTGAATAACCGTAGCAACAATCATAGCTACAATGGGAGCTGGAACTTTATTAATATATGGGATTTTAGGTAAAACTAACAGTAGACTTAAGCTTAAGAGCGCAATCCCCAATGTAGGTAAGTCAGAGTATGGTAAGGACTGAATCATAGCCCATAATTTTTCATGGAAATGAGCCATATAAGGCAACGGTGGAAATCCAAAGAAATATGGCCATTGCCCTACCCAAATTGTAATACCAATACCTGCTGTAAAACCCATAATAACAGGTGTGGGTATAAACCGAATGACTGTCCCTAACTTTGCAACGCTCATTAAAACCAGAATAATCCCTGCCATCATGGTCGCAATTTGTAAACCTTCAAAGCCATAATTGACAACGATACTGCTCAATAGAACGATAAATGCCCCTGTAGGGCCCGCAATCTGAACAGGGGAGCCACCAAACAAGGATACAAATATACCTGCAATGATTGCCGTATAAATGCCCGCCTGCGGTGTAACTCCACTAGCAATAGCAAAGGCCATTGCTAAAGGCAGAGCCACAACCCCTACGACCAATCCGGCGATAATATTATTACTCCATTTTCCTTTTCCTAATGAGCCGTCTAAATATGCTTTTTGTATAGCAAACATGTAAAAAAAACACACCCTTCTTAAAACAACACACACAAGAATTAATTTATGTCAGCTTTGTTTGCTACTAAATCAATAACTTCTCTAAGGATATGTCGAGCAAGGTCAGATTTTTTCATATTAGGCATTTCTTTAGGCTCTTTATCAGGATATAAAAAATAGCCTTCATTCGTATCTACATTAAAACCTGCATTCGATTTGCTTACATCATTGGCTACAAGCATATCTAGATTTTTTTAGCCACTTTATCCTGACCATACTTGATTACATGTTCTGTTTCTGCCGCAAAACCAACAAGAATTTGATGATTTTTTTTAGAGCCCAACCCTTGTAGAATATCTGGATTTTTTACAAGTTCTATGGTCATAGACTCCATTTTCTTTATTTTTTGCTCTGCTTTATGAAGGACTCTAAAATCAGAAACAGCGGCAGCCATAATAACTACATTAACATCATTATAACGAGCTTCAACAGCCTCCTGCATAGATACCGCAGAATCTACAGAAATAAAGTCTACGCCACTTGGTATAGGCAAGGATGTGGGAGCACTTACTAATATCACCTTAGCCCCCATGCGTGCAGCCTGTTCTGCAATGGCATATCCCATCTTACCGCTAGAACGATTTCCAATATACCGAACAGGATCAATACTCTCCTGTGTTCCGCCAGCTGTAACAAGTATAGTAGTACCTTCAAGCTCATTGGTGCTGCACATTTTAGCTTCTAGCCAATCCACAATTGCTTCAGGCTCCGGTAAACGTCCTACACCAGTAATTCCACAAGCTAACCAGCCTTCTGCAGGGTCCATAATATGGTAGCCCAAAGAACGTAATCCTTCTAAATTGCGTTGAGTAATAGGATTATTATACATTTCTGTATTCATAGCAGGACAAAGGTACTTAGGTGCTGTGGTAGCCATAATTGTTGTAGTTAACATATCATCAGCAATGCCTGCATAAATTTTTCCGATCACATTTGCTGTTGCAGGCACAACTACATATGCATCTGCCCAAGTGGCCAGTGCAATATGTTCTACATCCCACTGATGAACTTGTTCAAACATGTCTAGAGCTACAGGATGTCCACTGATTTCGCCAAATGTTAAAGGTGACGCAATATGCGTTGCATTTTGTGTCATTACAACCTTTACTTCAGCCCCTTTTTTACGAAGTCTGCTTACCACTTCAATTGCCTTATACGCTGCAATACCTGCAGATACTGCGACAATGATATGTTTTCCGCGCATGTTCTTCTCCTTTTAAAAATTCCTTGTATCAATGATACAAGGAATTGATTTTTTATTTAATGCCTTCTTTAGTGCGTTTATATGTCACTTCACCTTCAGCAATTTCATAAAATGCCAAAGATACAGGCTTGTCAGTCGCATGTGTAGATTCTGCTAAGCAAGGTTCTCCATCTGTTAATTCGCGAGCACGTTTAGCCGCTAAAGTCACCAATGTATATTTGCTATCTACTTGACTTTCCAATTTTTTAATGGAGGTTTTACCATCATACTATCACTTCTCCTTAGACTCTTGATATTGTTTATAAATATATTGAATTTGCTCTTTATTACGACTAATCTTACAAGACTCAGCTCGCAAGATAGAGGCAACCTTTTCAGAAGCCTCTGCTAAATCATCATTTACAACGATATAGTCATAACGATGAGCTAAGGCCAATTCTGAACAAGCCAATGACAATCGTTTATCAATGACTTCTTTAGCATCTGTGCCACGATTATGTAAACGTTCAGATAACTCAGATAGTGACGGCGGTACAATGTAAATAAATACAGCATCGCTAAAACGTTCCTTAACCTGCATAGCGCCTTGAATATCGATTTCTAATAGTACACTTTTCCCATCATCTAATAAATCCATTACATGTTGTTTTGGAGTACCATAGTAATTATCATATACCTTAGCATATTCTAAGAATGCGTCTTCACTAAGTAAAGACTCAAATTCCTCTTTAGAGCGGAAGAAATAGTTAATTCCTTCCTTTTCACCCACACGTGGAGCACGGGTTGTCATAGAAACGGAATAAACTAAATTAGGCATTTCTTTACGAATATTCGCACAAATCGTACCCTTACCTGCGCCAGATGGCCCGGATATAACGATTAATAATCCTCTGTCTGACATATGCACTCCTATGATTCCACTGTATCTACATCCACATCATGTTGCACAAGTCGATGTGCTACGGTTTCAGGTTGAATTGCAGATAATACAATTTGACCACTATCCATAACTAATACAGCACGTGTCTTACGACCATATGTGGCATCAATGAGCAATCCCTTGTCTCTAGCATCTTGAACCATCCGCTTTATAGGGGCGGATTCAGGACTAATAATAGCCATAACACGGTTAGCAGATACCATATTACCAAAGCCTATATTCAGTAATTGAATACTCATTCATAGACCTCCTATTACTCTACATTCTGTACTTGTTCTCTAATTTTCTCTAACTCACATTTAAGTTGAACCACAAGCTCAGTAATAATCGAATCCATTGCTTTGGATCCGATTGTATTTACTTCACGATTCATTTCTTGCAAAATAAAATCGACCTTACGACCGATTGAGTTTGTATCTGCAAGTGTATTTTTTAATTGTACCACATGAGAGGTAAATCGGACAATCTCTTCCGTAATATCCGTCTTATCAGCCAATAGAGCAATCTCTTGTATAAAACGATCCTCACTAATACTCGCTTCTAAAGAAACTAAATATTCCTTAATTTTAGTTTTTATGTGTTCGCGATATGCTTCTACAGCACCAGATTTATTAGTGTCAATTTTAGTAATAATCTTTTCAAGTGTATCGATACGATCTAATAGATCCTGATTGATATGTTGACCTTCCGCAGTTCGCATTGCTATTAAAGCATCTAATGCTTGAGTAGTTGCTTCTTTTACAATATCTGAAAGTACCTCTTCAGCAATTGGTGTATCTTGTTGTTGAATCCATTCGTTAGAATCGAATTTACAGCTTGTAAAGGTACCTTTTTGGGGTTATCATAGAACTCCTCTTGTACCAATAACTCTTGTATCTGCTTTCTCAATACACTATTAATAGTGAAAGTTTTAGGTCGCTCTCCTGCATCTAGAATAGAAACTGATACCTCAACCTTACCACGAGTAATGCGATCTTGTATCATTCCACGAATAATACTTTCAAAAGGATTCATTTGTTTTGGACTACGAATAAATAGATCCAAGAAGCGTGCATTTACGGACTTAATTTCTACAGTACAGGTAATGCCATCTTTGGTTGCTGTGCCAGAACCAAAACCGGTCATGCTTTTCATAAGTCATCCTCCTTAGTAGTTTTTATTATTGTACCACGAATTACACAATCCGTGTTTAAATACTGAGAATTATATGTACACTATGGTATACTAAACTATACTTCTAAATATATTTGAAAGGAGTACTATGAATTTAGACGGACTTACCATGTCTGTACTCGCTAAAGAATTAAATGAGCGTCTACAAACAGGTCAAATACAAAAACTATATCAAATAGATAAAACTACATTATTATTTAAAGTTCGAGCACTTAACGAAGATCAAAACTTGATCATTACCGTAGGCGCCACACCAGCGATGTATCTTAGCCAACCACTTCAAGATCTACCAAAAGAACCAAGCTCACTTTGCATGTTCTTGCGAAAGCATATTGAAGGTAGCCGCATCGTAAAGGTGGAACAAATCAACGGTGACCGTATCATGTGTATCCAAATGGATAAACTAGAAATGGATGGTTCTATTACGAGTACATATATTTATATTGAATTAATGGGCAAATATTCCAACTGTATCTTCGTACAAGACGGTATTATTTTAGAGTCCTTAATTCACGTTTCCCCTCTCATGAACCGTGAACGTATTATTAGTCCAAAATTACAGTATGATTTACCACCTAATACTAATCGCGTAAGTTTAATGGACTTTGATAATAATGAAATAAAAAATCTACTTACTTCCTTTGGTAATGGTTCTGTGCAGCAATCTATTCGAGCTATCTTTAACGGTTTTGGTAAACCTTTATTGGATGAACTTTTATATATTTCCAAATTAAGTGGTGAAGAAATCATAACTGATTTAGATACTTCTCAACTAGATACACTTGCTAAAGCCTTGTACGACCTCAAGGTAAAGCTCGAAAATAGCAAAGGTTTGTTTACTTTAGTCAACGATAACAATAAAAAAGCTTACGCAAGTATTTTATTACACAACTATAAGGTATTAAAAGAATACAACACTATTTCTGAAGCCTTAGAGGAATCCATTCATAATACAAAAGCAATTCATACAGCTGATAAAGAGTTAGAAAAAATCTTAACAGCAGCCATCAAAAAGGAAGAAGGTCGCCATCAAAAGATTAAAGATGAATTAGAAGATACTAAGAAAATGGAAACCTATAAATTATATGGTGATCTTCTAATGATAAATGCACACCTTCAAGTGCAATATGAGCCTTCTATTGAATTGCAAAATCTTCTTTCCGAAGAAAACGAAATCTTAACTATTCCTTTAAAGCCAAACTTAACGATTGTGGAAAATGCACAATGGTATTATAAGCTTTATACAAAACTAAAAAATCGTATGGTTAGCGGCGAGTACCAACTCAATGCTAGTACCACAAAACTAGTATACTTACAATCCATTCTGTACAGTATCTCTTTAGCCACCACTCGTGAAAGTTTAGAAGAAATACGCAAAGAATGTATGGTGGCAGGCATTATAAAAAAATCAAAAAAACCATTATCTTACAAACTAGGTAAATCTAACTACATTCACTTAACAATTGATGAAGGTGAAATATTCATCGGTCGTAACAATCAGCAAAACGAATATTTAACACACCGATTTGCAAAGCCAACTGACATTTGGTTCCATACACAAGATATCCAAGGTTCGCACCTTATTTTAAGACTCAATGTTGAGCCAGACGATATGATTCTATCTAAAGTAGCACAATATGCAGCCTACTTTAGTAAAGCTCGTGATACTAGTAAGGTCCCGGTAGATTATACATACATTAAAAATATCAAAAAGCCACCTGGATCTCCTTTGGGATTTGTTATTTTTAATACCCATCAAACTATGATTGTGGAACCTAAAAAACCAGAAAACTATAGAGAATGATAAAAGCGAAGGTATCCCTTCGCTTTTATTTTTGGCTTATTATTTTGCTCACATTATTTTTTACATATTGATCTGAAATTTGATATTACTTATCTTAAGTTTTCTATGGAATTTAACATATAAAAAGAGGCTAGATATAATATGATATCTAGCCTTTGTTTAAACTATTGGTTTTCTTCCGTACGTTGTTCAGTTTGTTTCAAACTTTCACGATTTTGACGCAAGCTTTCCAATGTTTTCTCCAAGTTATTTTCAACATATTTAAGAACATCACCAGCATATTGAATAGAGCTAGCTTTCAGCTCATCAGAGGATTGATTTGCTGCATTAATAATTTGATTAGCTTGTTCTTGAGCTTGTTTTACAAGTTCACTTTCAGCTGTCAATTTAGCAATGTAGTCTTTAGCTTGATCGATCAAAGTTTCAGCCTGACGTTGAGCATCAGCTAACACTTTATCTTTATCTGCTACAATACGACGAGATTCTTCAAGTTCCAAAGGTAAGGATTCCTGAATAGAATCAATAATACGCATAATTTCGTCTTCCTCAACCATACGTTTTGTAGTCATAGGAATACGGCTGCTAGATTCAATAAGAACCTCTAAATCTTCTAATAATTTTTCTGTTTTCATACAATTCACCCCTATTTATTATGGACCGTATTAAAGCGTTCTTCAAGTTTTTCCTTAACATCATCCGGAACAAGACCATCTAGCTTACCACCAAATTTAGCTAGTTCACGAATACCCGTGGAGCTGACAAAAGAGTATTTGTTATTTGTCATAATAAATACTGTTTCAATGTCATCATCCAAATATTTTGCAAATAATGCGCGCTGAAATTCATATTCAAAGTCGCTCAATGCACGTAATCCTCGAATAATAATAGTAGCATTCTTGGATTTAACATACTCATTGAGCAAGCCACCTGTACAATCAATTTCAACATTAGGAATATGTTTGACAGAATTTCGAATCATCTCAACCCGTTCTTCCATAGAAAATAAGAATTTTATTCGGATTTGAGCTGACAGCAATGATTAATTTATCAACCAATCGGCTGCCCCGTTACAAAAATATCAACATGTCCATTAGTAACTGGGT
>ENA-OQKV01000106-OQKV01000106.1-human-gut-metagenome-genome-assembly--contig:-NODE-106-length-33461-cov-6.561769_pt1 | contig 33461 bp, 35 predicted proteins | sample MGYA00242655_ERZ504811 | MGnify/ENA primary metagenome ERZ504811 (study PRJEB26092, sample SAMD00036406) | human gut metagenome | host: Homo sapiens | study: EMG produced TPA metagenomics assembly of...
ATTCGTTCTTTTTTTACTAATTCTTATTCTGCTCATTCTGATTATCCCTTATTCTATTTTCTTCTTTCAATCACATCACTGATTGCATCAATCCCTAAAAGTATCTGACTTACCAGAATCAGCACAAATAAAAATTTCACCACTTTTTTCCCTGTCTCGTCTTCTCTTTCTGCACAGTCTTTTGCAATTCTTCCGACAATCCCCAGTAATCCGATCAGAGAAATTCTCTGCGCTGTTCTGTTTAACGATTTGTTCTGATAATAAATTTCCTGCAATAATTCATGATTGTTCATACTCATGTTCTCCTCTCCTTATAATCCGTCTCTGTAAATCTGATTGATTGTTGCCTGAGCATGTTCCAGCTCCTTTTTCTGCATGACGGCATCTCGATCACTGAAAATTGCCAGCATCTCATCCACCACATCTTCCGCTCTCGGATTTGATGTTCTGTAAAGATACCCCAGCATACGAGTTGCCGTGTAATCTGTCCTGATTTGATTATACGCAATTTCTCTGCAAAAGTCATCAGGATAATCCTTTTCCTTCAAAGCTCTGTACAATTCATCATTTCTTGCTTTTTCCATATTTATTGCCGCCCGTTCTTTCTAAAATACTGTTTTTCAAATTCTTCTTCCGATAATGGCTTATTCAAAAAGTATCCTTGAATGACATCACAACACATCTCTTTTAATACGCCAAGCTGCTTTTGGGTTTCAACACCTTTGTTTCATCCCTTTTTGCATCACTTCCCAACAAAGCTTACCTTCCGGATGCTCAACCTGAAATGTCTTTTTACAACACTCATTCATATATACACTCTTATTTGCCTCAACATCTATGATACGAATGTTCGAATTTATTCCATTTAAAATTTTATAAAAAAATTGTGAATCTGAATTATCTTTCACCGCAATACTCCTTTTAACAGCAAATAATTCTCTCCCATATTCTACATCATATTGACTGGAAAAATCTACTCAAAAAATCCTGTTCCAAATGGAATTATTACTCCACTTCCAACAGGATTTTGATTCAATCATTTAAATATTTCTTACTTTTTGGATGATTGTACGATAATCTTCATTTTTTTCAAATAAAATCTGTTTGCCCAGTACAAAGCCTTCTACCCCTTTTTTCCAGAGACGCTCCAGAATCTCCCAGGTCACACCGCCGTCGATCACAATATGGAATTTATACCGCTGACGCAATTTCAAAAGTTGCTCAATTTTAGGTTCTACAAAATGAAGATAGTCTCTTCCCGCAAATCCGGGATTTACGGTCATGACCAGCACGTAATCTACTAACGACAACAATTCCTGAATACTGTCAAGTGAAATTCCGGGATTGATCACGATCCCAGGAGCCTTTCCAAGTTTACGGATTCTGCAGAGTGTCTCTGTTGGAATTGTTTCAGAATCCGGATGGATATAAATAATATCTGCTCCGAACTCTGCATATCGTTCTATATAACGTCCGGGATTATACATCATCATATGAACATCCAGCTTCAAAGAAGTGTTTTTACGTATTGTTTCAATATCCTGAAAACTCATCCCGAAATTAGGCACATAATGGCCATCCATTACATCTATATGTAAAATATCCGCTCCACTCACATCAAGTCTCATAATCTCATCTTTCAGATAATCCATCGAAAGATTCAAAAGCGACGGGCATAATAATTTTTCCATAACGCCTCTCTCCCTACTGAATAAGTCCTGCAGCAGTTGGTAATGTCATAGAAATCGCAGGAATACATGTGGTCAGCAACAGTACGATCAAAATCACACCAAAATAGGGCAGTAATTCTTTAAACACCTGCTCAATTTTTACATTTCCGACCTTCGCTCCTGTAAACAAGATAGAGCCAACCGGAGGCGTAATTGTTCCAATACAAAGGTTCAGCGTGACCATAATACCAAACTGTACCGGATGCATCCCGAACGTCTGACAAATTGGCAGGAAAATCGGTGTAAAAATCAAAACAGCCGGAGTCGGATCCATAAAGGTTCCTACGATCAACAAAATAATATTCATTAAAATCAAAATCACATATCTGTTTTCTGTAATAGAAAGCATTCCATTTGCGATCAGATCCGGCAAACCTGTAAATGCCATAACCCATGACATAATAGAGGATAATCCAATCATAAACGTAATAATACCCGTCATTTTTGCAGGAATTCGTCGTTCTGCAACATATCCACATTTCTTTGCTTTAACCCCTGCAAGGAACATCACGAGTAATCCCCACAGAATTCCCGGCACATATCCTCCCGTAAACAAGGCAGCAACTGATACACTTCCTGCAATTGTCGAACAAACAATCATCAGATTGGACGGTGGAATCAGCATTCCCGTCGGTGCAGAAGCAATATTTACACCGGTACTGTAAACCGGATCATATCCTTCCTTTTTTTCCATCGGTCCGATCGTACCACCCATTGCAGCAGCCGCTGCTGCACCGGAACCTGAAATTGCACCAAATAACATGTTTGCTACTACATTAGACTGCGCCAGTGCCCCCGGCATACGTCCGGCAACAACCTTGGCAACATTAACAATTCGCTCTGCAATTCCACCGTTATTCATAATATTTCCTGCAAGAATAAAAAACGGAATTGCAATCAGTGAAAATGAATTGGCTCCGGCAAACAATCTCTGCGCAGATGTCGCAAATGAAATATTTGCATCGAGCATACACAACATAGCCAGCGCGGATGACAATCCTACCGCTACACTGATTGACACACCGATCGCTAGCATAATCACCAAAAGCACAACCATAACAATTGCTGTTTGATGTGTGACTTTATGAAATGAGTATTCAATGATTCGGGAAATGAAGTGTTCCCAGATAAACAGGTACAACAACATTCCTGTTCTCAGTAACTAAAATTTTGAAAAGATAGAAGAAAATAAAAAATTGCTTGAGAAAGTAAGACAAAAATGGTATATTAATAAGTGTGTTCCCTTAGTAAAATGGATATTACGGATCCCTCCTAAGGATCAAGTGCAGGTTCGATTCCTGCAGGGAACGTTTTCAAAACGAGGACAGCAGCTTTCTTTATTCAGCCACTGTCCTCGTTTTATTTTTCTATTTCTCTTTTCTTCTTACAAAAACAACTACACCTATCACCGCAATACAAGCAACGCAAAAAATCACATACGATTTTGAATATTTAAAAATTCACATATCCCTGCAGCCAGATCTCTCCTTTAAATCGTCTTCCAATCTCTGGCTCTCCCAGAACCTCTTTCTTCGGAACACAAACATCGAACTCCAGTTCATTGACATCTAGTTTCATCTGATAAAGCCGTTCTCCGGTCAATGTATTCTCCCGCTCTCTGATCGCCAGAATCTCTCCCATAATTGAATACAGATCACATTCCACACCATAAGGCATAAAGTAACTGTCCACAATGGAATATACATCCTCTGTAGCCAATCTACGAGAAACTTTTGAGTAGATATCCATATCTTCCAGAGTCAACGTTTCAATTGCTCCCTGATCTCCATTACGGGCAGCACTCAAAAGTTTCTTTCGTGTTTTTGCTTCCTCTCTTGCGAAACGCATCTGTGTCTCGCTTTTTCTTACAGGCAGCAGGATTCTCCCGGACAGAGCAAGACCGGAAAAAGTGACACCGTTTGGAGCTCCTGTCATCATACCCAGCTGACGCTCTTTCATATATTCTACGCCATTTTGCATTGTAAAAATCAGACTGATCCCCACTTTTGCATCTTCACAGATTCCTACGTACTGTTCGCGCTCGATTCGTTTTTCAATGGAAACATCTGCATATGTTGTAACACCACTTCCCTGAAAATACGGGAAATAGTATTCCATATCAAACTGGTCATGATCATCCAGTTCTCCACACAATGTAATCCCCACATCCTGACCGTATTCCTTTTGAAATTCACAGTAGTCTGCTTCTTCATTATAGGAAACGGTCATCTGATGGGTAAAGGTTTCTCTTGTCTGCTCCAATATTTCTTTTAGCTCTGCTTTTTTCTTGATGGGACCAAACCCAATTGCTTTCAAATACTGATGCATATTACTCCTTATTTTTTCGGTTCGATCACTGCATTTCCACCCATATATGGACGTAACGCTTCCGGAATCTTCACAGATCCATCTGCCTGCAGATTGTTCTCCAGGAACGCGATCAGCATTCTTGGTGGTGCAACAACTGTATTATTCAGTGTATGTGCAAAATATTTTCCGTCTGCACCTTTTACACGGATACCAAGTCTTCTGGCCTGTGCATCTCCCAGATTTGAGCAGCTTCCTACTTCAAAGTATTTCTGCTGTCTTGGAGACCATGCCTCCACATCCACAGACTTCACTTTCAGATCCGCAAGATCTCCGGAACAGCATTCCAGTGTGCGAACCGGAATATCCATAGAACGGAATAAATCCACTGTGTTCTTCCACAATTTTTCATACCAGTCCATGCTCTCTTCCGGTTTACATACAACGATCATTTCCTGTTTTTCGAACTGGTGAATACGATATACACCACGTTCCTCAATTCCGTGTGCCCCTTTTTCTTTTCTGAAGCATGGAGAATAACTTGTCAGTGTCTGTGGCAGCTGCTCTTCCGGAAGAAGTGTATCGATAAATTTACCGATCATAGAGTGCTCACTTGTTCCGATCAGATAGAGATCTTCTCCTTCAATCTTATACATCATTGCATCCATTTCTGCAAAGCTCATAACACCTGTCACAACATTGCTGCGGATCATAAACGGAGGAATACAGTAAGTAAATCCTCTGTTGATCATGAAATCTCTTGCATAGGAAATAACTGCAGAATGCAATCTCGCAATATCTCCCATCAGATAATAAAATCCGTTTCCTGCCACTTTTCTTGCACTATCCAGATCGATTCCATTGAATCTTTCCATAATTTCTGTGTGATATGGAACTTCAAAATCAGGAACAACCGGCTCACCAAAGCGCTCCAGTTCCACATTTTCACTGTCATCTTTTCCAATCGGAACAGATGGATCAATGATATTTGGAATTGTCATCATGATTTTTTTAATTTTTCTTCTACTTCTTTTTCTTCTGCAGAAAGTGCTTCCATCTTATCTGCACTCTCTGTTACTTTTCTTTTCAGCTCTTCTGCCTCTTCTTTTTTGCCCTGAGCCATCATTGCACCAATCTGTTTTGATGTTTTGTTTTTCTCAGCTCTAAGTGCTTCTACTTCACCTTTAATTTCACGATTTTTCTGATCCAGTTCCAATACCTCATCTACCAGTGGTAACTTAGAATCCTGAAATTTGTTTTTAATATTCTGTTTTACAACTTCCGGATTTGATCTTACAAATTTGATATCTAACATAATTTTCCTCCTCATACAGTGTATATCACTGCTTCATTGCTTTTTTCAAAGACTCTCTTTCTTCTTCTCCGAGTTCCATATAGCTTTCGCCTTTTACAATTTCCTTTATATAGGTATAACACCCTTCTCGGCTGTGCATCGCATTAAACACCCAGCCATTATTATTTTCATCTAACATCGTCAGAACAAAACTGAGATTTCCTCCCATTTCCTGAAATGCATCATAACGTACAATTCCTATTTTCTGATAATGTGTTTTCATTCTTTTGTAAATTGTATCAATATCTCTTGTATTCTGTTTTACTGCGCGTTCCAGTTTTTCTACTGTTTTAAACTGCTCCAGAAATCCTTTTTCCAGAGATTTACCATCTTTTCCGCGCATAAAAATCTGATATTTTGCCTGCATACGCTTATGTTTCATTTGCAGATTGATCACAATCCCAATGAAAACCACCTGCATGATCAACAAAACAATTACCAGATACAGTAATACTTCTGTTGCCATTCTCATGTCTCCTTCTTATATCTGCGGGACACCTCTTAGCTTTGAATGGACATGATCAAGTCGAATATTCGCTCCAATTCTTCCTCTGAATAATATTCGATTTCAATTTTCCCCTTACCATTCGATTTTGGATTTACATTTACCTTTGTCCCCATGATTCCCTTCATTTTTTCTTCCAGGTTTTCATAGATAAATGTATGCTCAATTTTTTCTTTTTTTGCAGTCTTCTTGGGATTTTTCAATATTTTAATCAGCTTCTCAGTCTCCCTCACACTGAGCTTCTCATCAAATATTTTATTTGCAATTGTGTACTGTTGTTCTTCGTCTTCCAATGCAAGTAACGCTCTGGCATGTCCGGTTGAGATCATATCATCAATCACCATCTGCTGAACCTTACTGTTAAGTTTTAAAAGACGCATTGAGTTTGTCACTGCCGTTCTGCTCTTCGATACACGTTCTGCAATCTCATCCTGTTTTAGATGAAACTCTTTCAATAATCGCTTGTATGCAATTGCTTCTTCAATTGGATTCAGATTTTCTCTCTGAATATTTTCAATCAAAGAAATCTCCACAACTTCCTGCTCCGTATATTCACGAACCAGTACCGGTACTTCTTTTAATCCGGCAAGCTTTGCCGCTCTCCATCTTCTTTCTCCTGCAATGATTTCATAATAATCATTTTTCTTTTGTACCAAAAGTGGCTGAAGTACGCCAAACTGTTTGATAGAATCTGCCAGCTCAAGAAGGGCATCTTCATCAAAATCTTTTCTCGGCTGTTCACTATTTGGTTCTACCTGAGTAATCTTTACTATAGTCTCCCCGGATTTTTCCACTTTTACTTTTTCTTTTTGAGTTTTATTAGCCTGTTTTTCTGTTGTCTTCACTGTCTTGTTTGGAATCAGACTGTCTAACCCCTTTCCAAGTCCATTTCTTTTCACTGCCATTTTATTCTTCTCCTTTATTGATCACTTCTTCAGCCAATAACAAATAACTTTCTGCTCCTGAAGATTTTGGGTCATATAAATTTATTGGCATACCATAACTTGGCGCCTCTGCCAGCCGGACATTTCTTGGAATAATCGTTTTGTAGATGTTTTGATTTAAATTGTCTTTTACATTTTCTACAACCTGGAGTGAGAGGTTCGTTCTGGCATCATACATTGTGAACACAACGCCTTCTATTTCTAATTTTGGATTTAATCTCTCCTGAACAAGCTCTATTGTGTGGATCAACTGGCTTAATCCTTCCAATGCATAATACTCACACTGAATCGGGACAAGTACTGAATTTGCTGTGGTCATTGCATTGATCGTTAGCATACTCAATGCCGGTGGACAATCTATGATAATATAATCATATCTGTCCTTCACTTTTTCAACTTCATTTTTAATAATGTATTCTTTATTATCAACACCAATCAATTCAATTTCTGCTGCCGACAAATTAACATTAGACGGAAGTACATCCAGGTTTTCATAGACTTCTTTGCAAATACATTCTTCAATCCCAATATTCCCAATAATTAAATCATATACTGTATTTTCAACTTCATCTTTATTTACACTCAGTCCACTTGTCATATTTCCCTGTGGATCCATATCAAGTGCCAGAACTTTTTGTCCAAGACTTGCAAGTGAAGCTGATAAATTGATAGCTGTTGTAGTTTTACCTACTCCACCTTTTTGATTTGCAATCGCTATAATTCTTCCCATATTCGTACTCCTTTCATTGAACACGTTCTTATTATATCACCTTTTACTTTCATTATCTATACAATGTTTCACGTGAAACATTGTGATTTTTATGAAATGTTACTGTTTACACTAGATATTTCGTATTCAATACTTTCTCTCTACTTTTTAAAATGTTTCACGTGAAACATTTTTGACTATAATTCTTATAATCATTTTGTGATTCAGCATACATCTACCGTTCCATTTATTTTTGTGCCAAGTTTGTCCAAATATTTGTTTCCGGCACAATTTCTTCTTCATTTCCCGCATAGACCTAATTCAGCTTTTCCTCTCCTCTATTAAATTTAAACTATTTCTCATTGTATCATAAAAACTACTTTTCAGATAGATTTTTCATTAATCCAAAATGTTTCACGTGAAACATTGGCTGTTTACTGTTTGTCTCACAGAATTTTTCAAATTTTCTTTATTTGACACCTCTCCTGTAGTATAATAAGAAAGTATAAATGGAATTATAAAGGAGGGTATCATTTTGAACTGGAAGAAAAATTTGAAAACTTGTACGATCCTGACAGGATTAACCGTTGCTTCTATGCATATCGTTAATCGTTTCGTTTACTATATGTCTACAATAGATGAAATGCTGTCTGACAAAAAATGCAGAATATTATGACTGGCGTTTTGGACGCATTTGCTACCACAAAACAGGAAGTGGATCTCCTCTTCTCTTGATCCATGGTCTAAACGTCTGCAGTTCTTCCTATGAATGGAACCAGATTGTAGATCAATTATCTAAAACAAATACTGTATACACAATTGATTTATTAGGCTGTGGACGCTCGGACAAACCCTATTTGACCTATACAAATTATCTTTATGTCCAGTTAATCACTGATTTTATTAAACATATCATTGGTGAAAAAACTGATATTATCGCAATGGGGGAATCCGGTTCTTTTGTCTTAATGGCATGTGCTAATGATCACTCAATTATTGACAAAGTTCTTTTAATTAATCCTGGTGATTTGATTGAACTTTCAAAAATACCGACAAAGCGTACAAAGTTAAAACAGCATTGTATTAACATGCCTGTTGTAGGAACATTTCTTTACAATTTACGCTTTAATAAACGAACCATCGAAAAAGATTTACACTTAAATGGATACTATGATTTCAAGAAAATTGATACAAATACAGTAAAGACCTTTTTTGAAGCTGCACATACAGACAATACTGCCGGAAAATATCTGTATTCCAGCATCAAATCTCGCTTTACAAATGCAAATGTGATGTATTCTTTAAATCGAATTAACAACAGCGTGTTTATTATTGTAGGGAATGCAAATCCAGAATATGCACTAATTGCAAACCAATATCAAAATTATATGCCTTCTATTGAAATTCAAGAAATTGATCATACCAAACGTTTTCCACATCTGGAAGACCCTGAAACGTTTTTAGAACAGGTTGAAATTTTATTTGATATCAACAACGGAGAAGAGTTATCCACAAAATAATGTGGATAACTCTTCTTTTTTGGTGGATAAACTGTGAATAACGTAAAAAAAGGATGTAAACTTTTAAATTGTTGTACAATTAAAATACTTTACATCCTTTTTGTTTACTTCTTGATTTTTAAAGAATAATTTTTTTATTTCTCTCTTATTTTATGACAGTGGTTCTTTTGCTGGAAGTCCTGCTTTTCTCGGGTATTTTTTTCGTGTCTCAGAAATCTTTTTTATTTTCACAAAAGAACGTCCAATCTCTGTATCCGGCAGCTGAAACTTTACTGTTTTCTCAATTTTTCCACCAAGAAGAGACACTGCTTTTTCCGATTGTTTCAATTCGTCTTCAACAGTTCCTGATTTATAGGATACGAACATCCCGCCTACTCGTATATATGGGATGCAGTATTCACTCAAGGTTGACAGATTTGCCACTGCACGGGACACACACAGGTCAAATTGTTCTCTGTATGCTGTCTGCTTTGCAAAATCTTCTGCTCTTCCATGAAGCGTTTCCACATCTTCGAGCCCTAATTTTTCTACTACGGCATCTAAAAAATTAATTCTTTTTTTCAGAGAATCCAACAATACGACTTTCAGATGAGGAAAGGCAATCTTTAACGGCAGTCCCGGAAATCCCGCGCCGGTTCCGATGTCAATCACAGAATTTACCTGATTCATATCCACTGTTTTTACAATTGCAAGGCTGTCCACAAAATGTTTCTCATTTACTTCATCATACTCGGTGATCCCTGTCAGGTTCATCACCTTATTCCACTCCACCAGAAGCTCATAATACTGATGAAACTGCTCTTTCTGGCGTTCTGTCAGCCGGATATCCAGCTGGCTTAATTGCTGTTCAAATTTATTTTCCATACACTCTCCTGTTCTCTCATCTGCTCTCCAGATACACCAGCAGAACCGAAATATCTGCCGGAGATACCCCGGATATCCGGGATGCCTGCCCGATGGATGCCGGTCGGATCTGCGACAATTTCTGCTTTGCCTCTAATCGCAGACTCTGTACCTCTTCATAATTAATATCTGCAGGAATCCGCTTTTTCTCCAGTTTTTTAAACTGCTCTACCTGCTTTTTCTGCCGTTTGATATAACCTTCATACTTAATGTTAATATTCACCTGCTCTGCAACGTCGTATTTAAGCTCTGGACGCATTTTATCCACTGAGGCAAGGATTTCATAGCTAAGCTCCGGACGACGGATCAGATCAGCCAGAGACGCGCCTGAAACAAGCGGTGTACTTCCGCAGGACTCCAGAAGCTCCTGTACTTCTTTGGTCGTTCCCACATGCACACTTTCCACACGCTCGATCTCTTTTTGAATCTGCTCTTCTTTTTTCAGCAGGTTCTGATAGCGCTCCTCCTCGATCAGCCCGACTTCATATCCGATCTTTGTCAGTCTGAGATCTGCATTATCCTGTCTTAAAAGCAGACGGTATTCTGCTCTGGAAGTCATCATTCGATACGGCTCATGACTCTCTTTTGTGACCAGATCATCAATCAGAACTCCGATATATCCCTCGGAACGGTCAATGATGATCCCTTCCTTGCCCTGCAGCTTTCTCGCCGCATTAATACCCGCTACAAGCCCCTGCGCTGCTGCCTCCTCATACCCGGAGCTTCCGTTAAACTGCCCGCCGCTGAACAGCCCTTCGACATTTTTAAACTCCAGTGTACTCTTTAACTGTCTCGCATCAATACAATCATATTCGATGGCATACGCATTTCTTACAATTTTCGCATGTTCAAGCCCCGGCACGCTGCGGTACATCGCATACTGAACATCTTCCGGAAGAGAGCTTGACATCCCTCCCACATACATTTCGTTGGTGTCCAGTCCTTCCGGCTCAATAAACACCTGGTGCCGGTTCTTATCTGCAAATTTTACCACCTTGTCCTCGATCGACGGACAATATCTCGGTCCTGTTCCCTCGATCATTCCTGAAAACAACGGAGAACGGTCCAGATTTTCTCTGATAATTTCATGGGTCTTTTCATTCGTATAAGTCAGCCAGCAGGAAACCTGATCGATCTGGATGTCCTCAGGGTCTGTCGTAAAGGAAAACGGTACGATCCGCTCGTCTCCTTTCTGCTCTTCCATTTTGCTGAAATCAATACTTCTCTTGTCAATACGCGCCGGCGTTCCTGTCTTAAACCGATACATTTCGATTCCAAGTTCTTTCAGACTGTCTGTCAGATAATTTGCCGGCTGCAGTCCGTTTGGCCCGGTCTGCATGCTGACGTCTCCGTAAATACATCTCGCCTTTAAATAGGTTCCGGTGCACAATACGACCGCTCTGCAGCGATATGTGGCACCGGAATAAGTTCTGACTCCTGTAATGATTTTTTTTCCGTCAGCCCCATCCTCAGCAAGAATCTCTGTCACTTCCATCTGCTTGATTTCCAGATTCTCCTGATCCTCAAGCACCTTTCGCATCGTTTTACTGTAATTTGCCTTGTCCGCCTGCGCACGCAGAGAGTGCACAGCCGGTCCTTTTGAACTGTTCAGCATCTTAGACTGGATAAAAGTCCGGTCGATCACCTTTCCCATCTCACCGCCCAACGCGTCCACTTCTTTGACAAGGTGTCCTTTGGAACTGCCCCCGATATTCGGATTACACGGCATCAGCGCAATACTGTCCACACTTACTGTAAACATCAGTGTCTGAAATCCCATCCTCGCACACGCAAGCGCTGCTTCACATCCGGCATGCCCTGCTCCTACGATCACCACATCATATTCATCTTTATTTTCCCATACAGAATTTGCTGAATATTTCATTGACCAAATCTTCTCCTATCGTTTCTCCTGTAATACTTCCGAGTGATTCATATGCATCCATCAGATCGATGGAATAAAAATCCTCCGGCATCTCATTTTCAATACTTTCAATCACTTTATGCAGACTTTCTCTCGCAGACTGAAGTGCTGCTTTCTGTCTGATATTTGTAATGTATATTTCATCATTAAAGGACAGACTGCCCTTTAAAAACATTTTTTCCAGTGTCTTTTCCAACTCCTGGATTCCCAGTTCTTCCTTTGCTGATATCTCGATCATCGGAATCTCTCGTCCCAGAAGCTGTTCTGCCAGCATCTCTTTCGACACGACAGTCTCCAGATCAGTTTTATTTAACAGGATAATCGCCTTTTTATCAAGTACCAGATTCAGGATTTTCTGGTCGTTTTCATCCAATGACCGTGACGCATCCACCACATAGATAACCAGATCAGCACTCTTTGCATACTCTTTTGCTTTTTCTACACCCATTTTTTCAATCACATCTTCCGTATCCCGGATTCCTGCCGTATCAATGATATTCAGGCTAAGCCCCTGCAGATGGATCTGTTCTTCCAAAACGTCTCTGGTCGTCCCTTCAATGTCTGTCACAATGGCTCTCTCTCTTCCGGAAAGCACATTCAACAAAGAGGATTTTCCTGCATTCGGTTTTCCGACGATCACGGTCTGGATTCCCTCTTTTAAAATCCTGCCGTCATCTGATGACCGGATGAGATCCTCCAGTTCTCTTAAAATCCCTTCTGTCACTGTCTGCAGCGTCTCTCCATATCCATCCACACTGATATGCTCCGGATCATCCAGCGCTGTTTCAATAAATGCCGTGTGATACAAGATCTCCTTGCGCATCTCTTCAATTTTTCGCTTTACACTTCCTTTGAGCTGACTCATGGAGCTTCTCAGCGCATACTCATTCTGAGATGTGATTACATCGATCACCGCCTCTGCCTGGGAAAGATCCATCTTTCCATTCAAAAATGCGCGCTTGGTAAATTCTCCCGGTTCTGCCGGTCTGGCCCCGTTTTTGATCACAGTTTCCAGAACCTTTCTCACCACAAATGTTCCTCCATGGCAGTTGATCTCCACGGTATCTTCTCCCGTAAAAGTTCTCGGTGCTCTCATCACACTGACCAGAACTTCATCTATCGTCTCTTCCCTATCTTTGATAAATCCATAGTGTATCGTATGGCTCTCTGCCTGAGATAACTGTTCTTTTCCCTTATAAATTCTGTCAATAATTGCAAATGCTTCCTCTCCGCTGATACGAACAATTCCAATTCCTGAATTGGTCATACCTGTAGAAATGGCAGCAATCGTATCCTTTTTCATCTTCCACCTCTTGGAAATTCTATTTGTCTGATAAAAAAGGACGTTGTTACGCTTCACGAAAGCCTCCGTGAAGCGTAAAACGTCCTCTTTCGCTTCATTTTATACTATCTTTTTAATGTCACAACTACTTTTCTGTAAGGCTCTTCTCCCTCACTGTGTGTTGTCACATGCGGATCTGACTGAAGTGCAGCATGAATGATTCTTCTCTCATATGGATTCATTGGCTCCAGAGAAACTGCCCTTCTCGTTCTTTTCACTTTGAACGCAATGTTCTTTGCAAGATGTCTTAATGTCTCTTCTCTTCTTGCTCTGTAGTTTTCTGTATCAAGTTTCACTCTCACATATCCGTCCTGATGTTTATTGGCAACACGATTTGCAAGATACTGAAGCGCATCCAGAGTCTGCCCTCTTTTTCCGATCAGAATTCCCATATTGCTGCCCTTCATCTCAACACTGAGAGCACCTTCAGAATCCACTTCAGAAACAATTTCCACATCCATGTCCATTGCTTTTAAGGTGTCATTCAGGAAAGCTTCCACAGCTTTGATTGCTTCATCAGAAACTTCTGCCAGCTCTGTAGCTTTCTTTCTTGCCGGCTCCTCTTCTGCTTTTTCTTCCTGCTTTTCCTGTACAGGCTCTGATACCTGCTCTTTTACAACACTTGGTTTTACTTCTTCAACCGGTATTGTCTCTTCTTTCACTTCTGCCACAGGTTCCGGTTTTCTGCGGGCTTCGATCACTGCCTGCTTCATTCCGATTCCAAGAAAACCTGAGCTGCCTTTTTCAATGACTTCATATTCCAGTCTGTCACTGGTAACTCCCAGCTGGATCAATGCCTCTGTGATTGCATCATCCACTGTTTTTGCTGATACTCTGATACTACCGTCCATCGTGAATCCTTCCTTTCCCCGACTCTCTATTTCTCGCTCTCTTCCGTTTTATCTTTGGCATTGTGTCCACTGTTATAACGGCTTACCATATTTGCCTTTGATGCGAGACTTCCCGGCTTGGCATTTTTGATATTCTCTTTTGCCTGCTGGATCTTTTCTTCTTTTTCTTTGCTGGAAACACTTGTCTTCTGTTCTGTTACATTTCGAGTGCTCTTTGTTGCCATCCGGTTGATTTCTTTTGCCGGAGCACCTTTTTTCTCACGTTTCTTCGCCGCTTTTTTGCGCTGCTCTTCGATCATCTCTTCTACTGATTTCTTGCTCAGATATTTATTGATCGCCATCTGCTGTACACATCTTACGATCGCACTGATCGCCCAGTACAGACCAAGACCTGCCGGCAGTGTAAATCCCATAAATACAGAGAACAACGGCATAATATAGTTCATAGAATTCATGGATCTTGCCATCGGATTGTCCGGATCGATCGTCGTTGTCTGTTGCTGTTGCATCAGTTTTACACTGATAAACTGTGTCAGACCTGCCATGATCGGAATGATCACTGCCAGAATGATTCCAACAATTGAAAAATCCTTCAAAGCATCCATCAGCATTGTCAGCGGCTGCTCACCAATGTTAATGCCAAGGAATGTATTCAAATGTCCCATCGTTGCAGTTGTCTTATCTACAACTGTCTCAAGAGACGGCATCTTGTCCACCAGGGTATTCCATGTGGAGTCCTGGAATTTATATAACACCCTCACCAGAATATTCGGGTCTGTATAATCATATGCATTTGCAGGCATATACACCGGAGCTGCATTTCCGATCTTTTCCAGAATCTTCTGGTATCCGTCTGTCGCCATGATCTGATTAACAACCGGCATATAAATCTCTTTAATACCATTTACATATCTCGGTACTTCCTGAATAACAGGATACAATGCGAACAAAATCGGAAGCTGGATCACCATCGGCAGACATCCGCCTGTCGGAGAACTTCCGTATTTTTCGTAGATCAGCTGCTGCTCTTCCTGCATCTTGAGCATGGATGCCTGATCTCTTTTTCCTGCATATTTTTTCTGCAGTTTTTGAATTTCCGGCATCATCACAGACTGCATTTTTGAAAATTTCTGCTGTTTGATCGTCAGCGGGATCATCAATGTATAAATAATAATTGTAAACAGAATAATACATATTCCGATATTCTGAATTCCAAATAAATTCAGAAAATTATAGATTGCATCCATGAGCTTACCAAACACCCATGCAATCTGTCCGACAATCGGCCAGTCTGCCGCTGTCGCAGCGATTAAACCAAATTCCATCTTTTATCCTCCTTAAGGTACCGGATCATATCCGCCTTTTGCAAATGGATTGCACCGCAGAATCCTCCAGACGGTCAGGGCAAGTCCCTTAACTGCACCGTATTTTTCAATTGCCTCAATCCCATACTGGGAGCAGGTCGGCGTATAAATACAGTGATACGTCGTCTTCAAACCGGATAAATACTTCTGATAAAACCGTATCATCCCTATCAAAATCTTCTTCATCTGCGTCACTTCCTTTGAAATCATGCATATATATTATGAAGTTTTCCCAGGTGGATGAGCGCGCTTTCTATATCATGATAACTTCTCTCTTTTGCGCCTGCTCTTGCAATCACTACTAAGTCAAATCCACATTGGAAATGTTCTTCTTGAAGTCGATAGCTCTCTCGAATAAGCCTTGTAAGATGATGTCTCACAACGCTGTTTCCTACTTTTTTACTGACTGAAATCCCCAAACGATTTTTGTCCATCCCATTTTCTCTGATATACAGTACCAGATATCGGTTGGCATAGGATTTCCCATTTTTATATACGACTTGAAAATCTTTATTTTTCTTTAAAGATTCGGAAAATTTCATCGATAACCTCTTTTTAGCAGCTCTTTCCCCTGGAAATACTGCACTTTTTTATAGAAGAAAAGGCCACATATATGCGGCCTAAGCTGATAACTGTTTTCTTCCTTTTGCTCTTCTGGCAGCTAAAACTTTTCTTCCGCCTGGTGTGCTCATTCTTGCTCTGAATCCGTGAACTTTTGCTCTGGATCTTTTCTTTGGCTGAAATGTCATTTTCATTGGTACATACACCTCCTTGTGGTTGATATACTTATTATAAAGTATTTACAATATTTGCCTCTTTTTTTCGTATCTCTACTATATATAGTGTTTATATAGTACTACTGCTGATAAACAGAAAGACACTGCTCTTAATTATATGCAAAAAAGCCCATAAAGTCAAGCATTAGCAGCGAAAATACTAAAATATAGTTTTTCACATATTTTTTTTAGAAATTTTTTTATTACCGCTTTTTTTCACACCTGTTCCTTTTATTTTTTTAGTTATCCAAATCTTTTCCACAGAATTATCTACATTTCTGTTTCTTCGCTCATTTCTTTTCCCATATTCTCAAACGCCTTATATTTCCTGAGATTTTCACTTTTTTGTTTCATTTACAAATTTCCCTGATTTTCACCAAATTTCGAGTTTCCACATTATCTACATTTTTCTTACCCACAGTAAGAGGATTTATCCACAGTTATTCACATTTTGTGGATAACTTTATCCAAATTTGTGGATAAACCAGCAAAACAGTGTAGAAAACCACTGGATATTGTGTAGATAGCCTGTAGAAAAATTTTTATTTCTCTTTAAGTTTCCCTTTTTATCGGCGTTGATAGTGTTTAAAAAGTTTTCCACATTATCAACAAAGTTTTCCACCTATCAAATTGTTTCCTGTTATTTTTACATTGCTTCTATTTTCATTTTGATGTAGAATGTAGTTGAGATACTCTGCTTATCTCTCATTTTATATTAATTAGGAGTTTACCATTGATGAACATTGTAGAAGAAAACTGGGAGCAGATTTTGAATAAGATGAAACTAGAATATTGCTCATCCAATATTTCGTACAATACGTGGATCGCACCACTTACCGTTTACGAAGTAACCGATGACACCGTCTATATTCTTGTAAAATTACGTGCCAGCCTGGAGCACATTGAAGAAAAATACCTGCTTCCTTTTAAAGTATGTATTGCAGAAGTCACAGGATACGAATATGAAGTCTCTTTCGTGACTGACGATCATGTTGTCATCCAGGAAAAAAAAGATACGGCAGTAAAAAAACAGCAGTCAAATGCGATTTTCGAACAGGCCAACCTGAATCCAAAATACACATTTGATACTTTTGTTGTAGGAAGCAATAACAATTTTGCTCATGCTGCATCCCTTGCTGTTGCGGATTCTCCGGGTGAGATTTACAATCCTCTCTTCCTCTACGGAGGTGTAGGACTTGGAAAAACCCACCTGATGCACTCCATTGCTCATTTTATTCTGGAAAAGGATCCGACGAAAAAAGTCCTCTATGTAACCAGTGAGACTTTTACGAATGAACTAATCGATGCTTTGAAAATAGGTAAAAACGGAAATGAACTTGCGATGACGACATTCCGTGAAAAATACAGAAATAATGATGTTCTGCTCATTGACGATATCCAGTTTATCATCGGAAAAGAAAGTACACAGGAAGAATTTTTCCATACATTCAACCATCTTCATGTTTCCGGAAAGCAGATCATCATCTCCAGTGATAAACCTCCAAAAGATATCGAGACTCTGGAGGCACGTCTGCGTACCCGGTTTGAATGGGGACTGATCGCGGACATCTCCTCTCCGGACTATGAGACCAGAATGGCCATTCTCCGGAAAAAAGAAGAACTGGACGGACTGGAGAGATACCACATTCCGGATGAGGTCATGCAGTATATTGCCAATAATATTACATCCAACATCCGTGAACTGGAAGGCTCTTTGAACAAACTCATCGCGCTTGCCAACCTGGAGAACAAGCCGATCGATATTCCTCTGGCTGCAGAAGCCTTAAAAGATATGATTTCTCCGAATAATACACGGGAAATTACACCTGAGCTCATTATCGAGGTCGTTTCTGACCACTTTAATGTACCTGCTGCCGAGTTAAAAGGTAAAAACGAAACGCTGAGATTGTTCTGCCTCGTCAGATTGTTATGTATCTCTGCCGTAAAATGACCGATACCCCGTTAAAGACCATCGGTCTGATTCTTGGCGGCAAAGATCATGCCTCCGTCAGCCATGGTGTCAAGAAGATTGAACATGATGTAAAGACGGATGAGGCTTTGAACAATACCGTTAACATCATTAAGAAGAAACTGAACCCCATTTAATTTGGAGTTTATACAGAACTATTATGAATCTAAACGTTTATTTTCTGAGGGTTTTTTGACCCTCAGATTCTTTCCGTTTAAGTGTGGATAATTCTGTGGAAATGCTGTGGATTATAGTGTTAATAAAATAATTTCTCAAGGAGGCAGTAAAAGTTATACAAACACCGTCCCCTTGTTTTCCATACTGTTTCTACAGACTTATGAAAGTGGACAACCCCTTGATTTATAAGGCTTTGAAGCATTTATCAACATATCCACACCCCCTACGGCGGCTAAGGCGGAAAACTTTTATATTTCTCTTTATAAGATTCGACTGCTGAAAGTTTTCCACCACAAATCATATTTCACAAATTCGAAAGGAGATTATCAACAGATGAGAATCGTATGTACGAAATCCAATCTTGTAAAAGGAGTCAGTATTGTTTCTAAAGCTGTTCCTTCTAAAACAACAATGCCTATCTTAGAATGTATTTTAGTTGACGCATCGACAGATGTTATTAAGTTGACAGCAAATGATATGGAACTTGGAATTGAAACCCGAATTGAAGGTGATATTTTAGAAAGAGGTATCATCGCATTAAATGCTAAGATTTTTTCGGAAATTGTAAGAAAGCTTCCGGACAGTGATGTTGTAATCGAAACAACATCTGACAATCAGACTCTGATCACCTGTGAAAAAGCAAAATTCAATATTGCAGCACAGTCCGGAGAAGATTTTTCATACCTTCCTGTAATAGAGAAAGAAGATTACATTACTGTCTCAGAATTCACATTAAAAGAAGTGATTCGTCAGACAATTTTCTCCATCGCAGATAATGATACAAATAAGATGATGACGGGTGAATTGTTTGAAATTGAAGGCAACATACTGAAAGTTGTCTCACTAGATGGTCACAGAATCTCAATTCGTAAGATAGAATTAAAAGAAAATTACGCTCAGAAGAAGGTCATTGTCCCTGGAAAAACGCTTCAGGAAATCAGCAAGATCATTGGTGGAGAGGCGGAAGCACTGGTTGATATTTCTTTCACAAAGAATCATATCGTATTTGAATTTGACAAAACAGTTGTTGTATCTCGTTTGATCGAAGGAGAATATTTTAAAATCGATCAGATGTTATCCAGTGACTATGAAACAAAAGTCAGAATCCATAAAAAAGAACTTCTAGACTGTATTGACCGTGCCACCCTGCTTATCAAAGAGGGAGACAAAAAACCGATCATTATCGATATCAAAGACGGAACGATGGAATTAAAGATCAAATCCCAGATCGGTTCTATGGATGAAACTATTTTTATTACCAAAGAAGGAAAAGACTTGCTCATTGGATTTAACCCGAAATTCCTGATTGATGCTCTTCGTGTCATTGACGATGAGGAAGTGGATCTGTATTTTATGAACGCGAAAGCTCCGTGTTTCATCAAAGATGAGAATCAGAGCTATATTTATCTGATCCTTCCGGTAAATTTTAACGCAGTTGCGTAGAAAGTAGAGTGCATATGGAAACAATTAAATTAAGAGAAACAGATGAGTTTATTAAGCTTGGTCAGGCATTAAAGGCAGCAGGACTGGTAGAATCAGGAGTCGAAGCCAAGGAAGTTATTCAGGATGGAATGGTCACGGTAAACGGAGAGGTTGACACAAGAAGAGGCAGAAAATTATATCCGGGAGATACTGCTTCATTTGACGGACAGGAAATAAAAATTGAAAAATAACGAAAAAACGTGTAAAATAGTTACATATTGATGGAGAAATTATGGTTATCAAATCTTTAAAGCTCAAAAATTACAGGAATTATGAATTACTGGATATGACATTTGATTCAAAGACAAATATCCTGTATGGAGACAATGCCCAGGGAAAGACCAAATATACCTTTGAGGACATTAGTAATTTTGTCGGGTACGACAAAATACCCACAGAGGGACAAAAGACAGAGATTTGATACAGTTCGGCAGAGAGGAATCACATCTGGAGACGATCGTAGAGAAAAAGGGGATGGAATTCCAGATTGATATGCATCTCAAAAAGAACAGTCCAAAAGGAATCGCAATCAATAAAATTCCAATTCGAAAAGCAAGTGAGTTGTTTGGAATTGTACATTTTGTCTTTTTTTCTCCGGAGGACCTCAATATTATCAAAGACGGACCTGCCGGCAGAAGAAGATTTATCGATCTGGAGTTATCTCAGATCGACAAAGTATATCTGAGCAATTTATCAAATTATAATCGAATCATCAATCAGAGAAATTCTCTGTTAAAAGAGCTTTATCATCAGGATCACTTAATGGATACGCTGGATATCTGGGATATGCAGCTTGCTGAGTATGGGACAAAAGTGATCGAGAGCCGAAAACAATTTATCAGGCAGGTCAATCAGATCATTGCCGACATACATTACAGGCTGACAGGCGGGAGAGAGCGGATTGAACTGTCTTATGAGAGCAGTCTTGGAAGTCTTTCTCTGGAGCAGGCTTTGAAAAAAAACCGGGAGAGAGACATTCGGATGAAAAGCACTTCTGTCGGTCCGCACAGGGATGATTTGTGCTTTTTATCAGGTGATCTGGATATTCGCAAATTCGGCTCACAGGGGCAGCAGAGGACAGCAGCACTGTCGTTAAAGCTGTCTGAGATCGAACTGGTGAAAGAAGTGATCAAAGATACACCGATTTTATTATTGGACGATGTATTGTCTGAACTGGACAAGCACAGGCAAAACTATTTATTAGACAGTATTCATGATATACAGACCGTGATTACATGTACTGGGCTGGATGAGTTTGTGAATCATCGATTTTCTATAAATAAAATTTTCCGTGTAAGCAGCGGAAGTGTGACAAAAGAAAACTAGGAGGTTTTTAAATGGGTGCAACAGGTACTGAATTTGATGCAGAATATGGAGCAGACCAGATCCAAATATTAGAGGGACTGGAAGCAGTAAGAAAAAGACCGGGAATGTATATTGGAAGCACTTCTGCAAGAGGACTTCATCATCTGGTATATGAGATTGTAGACAATGCGGTAGATGAGGCATTGGCTGGATATTGTGATACGATTAATGTGAGTATCAATCCGGACAATTCTGTGACGGTCGTTGACAACGGACGAGGAATCCCGGTTGGATTAAACCACAAGGCAGGGATTCCTGCGGTAGAGGTTGTATTTACGATTCTTCACGCCGGCGGAAAATTCGGCGGAGGAGGATACAAAGTATCCGGAGGTCTGCACGGAGTAGGTGCGTCCGTTGTAAACGCACTCTCTGTATGGCTTGAAGTTGAGATCTACAACGAAGGAAAAATTTACAAACAGCGATATGAACGCGGAAAGACGATGTATTCGTTAAAAGTAGTCGGTGAATGTGATCCGGATAAAACCGGAACAAAAGTTACATTTCTTCCGGATGGCGAGATCTTTGAAGAGACTGTATTTGAATACGATGTATTAAAGCAGAGACTGCGTGAGATGGCATTTCTCACAAAAGGGCTGAAGATTATTCTGCAGGATCTTCGTGAAGAAGAAATCAGAGAGCATACATTTCATTACGAGGGTGGAATCAAAGAGTTTGTCACTTATCTGAACAAAAGCAAGACACCTTTGTATGACCAGATCATTTATTGTGAAGGCGAAAAAGACGGAGTAGTTGTCGAGATGGCCATGCAGCATAACGACTCCTACAGTGACAATACGTATGGATTTGTAAACAATATTACAACTCCGGAAGGGGGAACTCATATTGAGGGATTCAGAAAGGCATTGACGAAGACCTTTAATGAGTATGCCAGAAAGAATAAACTGCTCAAGGACAATGAGCCGAATCTGTCAGGTGATGACATTCGTGAAGGTCTGACAGCGATTGTCAGTGTTAAGATCGGAGAGCCGCAGTTTGAGGGTCAGACCAAGCAGAAGCTCGGAAACAGTGAAGCGCGTGGAGCAGTGGACAACATTGTCAGCACTCAGCTTGAGATTTTCCTGGAGCAGAATCCGTCTGTCGCAAAACAGACAGTAGAGAAATCTCTGATGGCACAAAGAGCAAGAGAAGCAGCAAGAAAGGCCAGAGATCTGACCAGAAGAAAATCAGCTCTGGAGGGGATGTCCCTGCCTGGAAAACTGGCGGATTGTTCAGACAAAAATCCGGAAAACTGTGAGATCTACATCGTCGAGGGAGATTCAGCGGGTGGTTCTGCAAAGACAGCGAGACAGCGTGCGACACAGGCGATCCTTCCACTGAGAGGAAAAATCCTGAATGTAGAAAAAGCAAGGCTGGATAAGATTTACGCCAATGCGGAGATCAAGGCTATGATCACGGCGTTTGGAACAGGAATTCATGAGGATTTTGATATTTCCAAGCTGCGGTATCATAAGATTATTATCATGACTGATGCCGATGTGGATGGTGCGCATATCAGCACCCTGCTTCTGACATTTTTATATCGTTTTATGCCGGATCTGATCAGAGAAGGCTATGTGTATCTGGCACAGCCGCCGCTGTATAAGCTGGAAAAAAATAAAAAAGTCTGGTATGCATACAGTGATGAGGAATTAAATGAGATTCTTACAGAAGTAGGACGTGACAGCAATAATAAGATTCAGCGTTATAAAGGTCTTGGTGAAATGGATGCGGATCAGCTCTGGGAGACAACAATGGATCCGGAGCATCGTGTACTTTTGAGGGTGACTATGGATGACGAGACATCTTCCGAACTGGATCTGACATTTACTACACTGATGGGAGACAAGGTAGAACCAAGACGAGAGTTCATTGAAGAAAATGCCAGATTTGTTAAAAATCTGGATATATAGAATTGCAATACACTTAAAAAACAAGGAGAAGGAACATGGAAGATAATATTTTTGATAAAGTCCATGAAGTTGACCTGAAAAAGACAATGGAGACTTCCTATATCGACTATGCGATGAGCGTTATCGCATCCCGTGCCCTGCCGGATGTCAGAGACGGATTAAAGCCGGTACAGAGAAGAATCCTGTATTCAATGATCGAGCTGAATAATGGACCTGACAAGCCGCATCGTAAATGTGCGCGTATTGTTGGTGATACAATGGGTAAATATCATCCTCATGGCGACAGCTCTATTTATGGAGCACTGGTAAATCTGGCACAGGAATGGTCTACGAGATATCCTCTGGTTGACGGACACGGGAACTTTGGGTCTGTAGACGGTGATGGCGCTGCTGCCATGCGATATACAGAGGCACGTCTGAGCAAGATTTCCATGGAGATGACTGCTGACATCAATAAAAATACCGTAGATTTTGCACCGAACTTTGACGAGACAGAGAAAGAACCGACAGTTCTTCCGGCCAGATTCCCGAATCTTCTGGTAAACGGAACATCCGGTATTGCAGTCGGAATGGCAACGAACATTCCGCCGCATAACCTGCGTGAAATCATTGGCGCGGTCGTGAAGATCATTGACGACCAGATCGATGAAAACGGAGAGACAAGTATTGATGATATTTTAAAGATCGTCAAAGGACCGGATTTTCCAACCGGAGCAGAGATTCTCGGAACAAGAGGAATTGAAGAAGCATACCGCACAGGACGCGGTAAGATCCGTGTGCGTGCGATTACCAATATTGAACCAATGGCAAACGGTAAGAACAGGATTATCGTAACGGAGCTGCCATACATGGTAAATAAAGCCCGACTGATCGAGAAGATCGCAGAGTTGGTACGTGATAAAAAGGTAGATGGGATCACCGATTTAAGCGATCAGTCCAGCCGTGAGGGAATGCGCATCTGTATCGAATTGAGAAGAGATGTCAATCCGAATGTAATTTTAAACCAGCTTTATAAACATACACAGCTGCAGGATACCTTCGGTGTGATCATGCTGGCTTTAGTCAACAATGAGCCAAAAGTCATGAATATCCTGGATATGCTGAAGCATTATCTGAAGCACCAGGAAGAGGTTGTGACGAGAAGAACACAGTATGAGCTGAACAGAGCAGAAGAGCGTGCTCATATTTTACAGGGATTACTGATTGCACTGGATAACATTGATGAGGTAATCCGGATTATCCGCGGATCTAAGAATGTTCAGACTGCGAAGGAAGAGTTGATGGCCAGATTTGACCTGACAGAAGTACAGGCAAGTGCGATCGTAGATATGCGTCTGCGTGCACTGACAGGTCTGGAGCGTGAGAAGCTGGAAGCAGAGTACGAAGAACTGATGAAGAAGATCGGGGAATTAAAAGCGATTCTTGCGGACAGAAAACTGCTTCTTGGTGTGATCAAAAAGGAGATTCTTGTCATTTCCGAAAAATATGGAGATGAGAGAAGAACATCCATCGGATTTGATGAGTTTGATATTTCCATGGAAGATCTGATCCCAAGAGAAAATGTGGTGATCACCATGACAAAAATGGGATACATTAAGAGAATGTCCATGGATACATTCAAGAGTCAGAACCGAGGCGGAAAAGGAATCAAAGGAATGCAGATCCTGGATGATGACTATATCAAGGAACTGTTTATTACGACAACACATCACTATATCATGTTCTTTACAAATACAGGACGTGTGTACCGTCTGAAAGGCTATGAGATTCCGGAAGCAAGCAGAACTGCGCGCGGTACTGCAATCATCAATCTGCTGCAGCTGATGCCGGATGAGAAGATCACAGCAATGATTCCAATCCGGGAGTACGAGGATGGACAGTATCTGTTGATGGCAACAGAAAAAGGTCTTGTGAAAAAGACTCCGATTAAAGATTATGCAAATGTCAGAAAGACCGGACTGGCTGCGATCGTTCTCAGAGAAGATGATAAACTGATCGAAGTGAAGATTACAGATGATGAACAGGATGTGATCCTGGTTACAAAATACGGTATGTGTATCCGGTTTAGTGAGAAGGATGTGCGTCCGACAGGCCGTGTTTCTATGGGAGTGCGTGGCATGAACCTTGGAGATCATGATGAAGTAATCGGAATGCAGATCAGCGATCAAGGAAAATATCTGCTCATTGCATCTGAAAAAGGTATGGGCAAACTGACAGATATGGATGAATTTACAAGACAGAACCGTGGAGGAAAAGGTGTAAAATGCTATAAGATCACGGAAAAAACAGGCGATGTGGTTGGTATGAAGGCGGTCGATGAAGACAGCGAGATCATGATGATCAATACGGAAGGAATCGTGATCCGTATGAAGTGTTCCGACATTTCTGTATACGGACGAATCACATCCGGTGTAAAACTGATCAATCTGCCTGAGAATGAAAAAGTTGCAAGTATCGCAAAAGTAAGAAAAGCATCTGCAGAGATCGATGGAGAAGAAATCGAAATTTCTGAGGATGAGGAAGAGACAGACGTTCCAATAGAAGAATAAAGAGAAAGAGCCTTCGCATGATATGCGGAGGTTTTTTTTAAAACAAATAATCAGATAAAATATAAAAAAATAAAGAATATAAAGAAAATATAGATAAAAACAGTAAATTATAGTATAATAAAGAAAAAAGAACCATACAACAAAATAAAGTGCACACAAAGGAAACCAGAAAACCAATGATTAAAATGAAATCAGGGAGAGGAGCGTGAGATTATGAAAAAGGCAAAGAGTTGGCTGGCACTACCTTTAGCAGTTTGTATGTTTGCAGTTATGATTTTTTCAGTTGCAGAGGCGGCGGAAACAAGTGATGAAAATCCGGCTGAGGGAAGACAAGAGATTACGATCATCAATACAAATCATATAACCTGGCCGGTCATCGGAGAAATGCCGTCATATGAATTAGAGGTTCCTGCCGGTGCACACTATTTTATCAATATGGTTGAATGGACGACGAAGAACGGAGAAAACACGTTACTGTCAACAGATAAATTTGAGGAAGGTGAGTATGAGCTTCATGTAACATATGAAGCAAAAGAAGGATATCAATTCGCAGCGCCGGAGCTGATTACTGTGCTTCCTGGAAATGAAGTACAGGGAACACCAAAGGTCGAAGAATCAGAGAATGGGTGGTATCGGATTGTAACATTCTCGTTCACGGCAAGACAGTCAGAAAAGCATCAGCACGATATGTTGGTGGTTCAGGAAAAACTACCGACATGTACAGAAGCCGGATATAAAGCCTGCTATCAGTGTCAGTCCTGCAAAAAGCTGTATCTCGACAAGGCGGGAACAGAGGAGACAACGGTAGAAGAGATTACGCTTCCTCCGACGGGACATCAGTATAAAGACGGAATCTGTACTGTTTGCGGCGAGATCGATCCGGATTATGTAAAACCACATGAGCACAGCATGACAGCAGTACAGGAGAAAAAACCAACATGTACAGAAGCCGGAAATAAAGCATACTACCGGTGTGAGACTTGCGGAAAATTATATCTGGATAAAGATGGAAAGAACGAAACAACACTGGAGAAGGTGACGATTGCAGTAACAGGACACATATATCGTGATGGAAGATGTGTAGTATGTAAAGCCCTGGTTCCAGCAGTCAAGACTGGTGATTTTGATAACGACTATGCAAAATGGGTGATTGGACTGCTGATCTCACTCAACATTATTGTAGGAGCGATCATTTATCGAAAATCAAGAAAAATAGGATAACTGGATTGTATCACCCCCTTCCCGAAAGAGAGCCGGAACCTCAAAAGAGAGCATCCGGCTCTCTTTTTTTGTTTCAATTTTGAAGGAACTATACTATAATACTGGATAGTGAAAACAGAAACCTGATGATTGTAAAAAATTCTAGGAGGCATTATGATTCGTACAATTGATGTGAGAGAAATCTCAAAAAATATCAAAGAAATGTGTATTGAAGCAAACCACTATCTGTCAAAAGATATGGACACAGCAATGAAACAGGCGGAGCAGGACGAAAAATCACCGCTTGGAAAACAGATATTGGGACAGCTGCAGGAAAATTTAAAAATTGCGGCTGATGATATGATTCCAATCTGTCAGGATACCGGAATGGCAGTTATATTTCTGGAAATCGGGCAGGATGTGCATCTGGAGGGTGGCCTTCTGGAAGAGGCAGTCAATGAAGGGGTCAGACAGGGGTACACAGAAGGTTTTTTAAGAAAATCTGTGGTAAAAGATCCATTAATCCGTGAAAATACAAAAGATAATACACCGGCAGTGCTCCATACCAAAATCGTTGCAGGAGATAAGGTGAAGATAAAAGTAGCACCAAAAGGATTTGGAAGCGAAAATATGAGCCGTGTATTTATGTTGAAGCCGGCAGAAGGTATTGAGGGAGTAAAACATGCGATTCTGACGGCAGTCAGGGACGCCGGTCCGAATGCCTGTCCTCCGATGGTAGTTGGAGTAGGAATCGGGGGAACCTTTGAAAAATGTGCGCTGATGGCAAAAGAAGCTCTGACAAGAGAAGTGGGGGTACATTCTGACATTCCATATGTAAAAGACATGGAAGAGGAGATGCTTGTGAAAATCAACAGCCTTGGAATCGGACCCGGAGGGCTTGGAGGAACAACTACTGCGCTTGCAGTTAATATCAATACATATCCGACACATATTGCAGGGCTTCCGGTAGGAATCAATATCTGCTGTCATGTAAACAGACATGTCGTTCGTGAACTTTAAAAGAAAAACAGAAAGGAAAGCATTATGGAAAGACATTTGCAGGCTCCGATTTCAAAAGAAGAATTAAAAACTCTGAAATCAGGAGATTATGTATATATTACAGGAACTATTTATACAGCGCGGGATGCTGCGCATAAAAGAATGTATGAAACACTGCAGAATCAGGAAAATCTTCCGATTGATATCCAGGATCAGATTATCTATTATATGGGACCGTCTCCGGCAAGGGAAGGACGTCCTATCGGTTCTGCAGGTCCGACAACGGCCAGCCGCATGGATAAATATACACCACAGCTTCTGGATCTTGGGATGGGTGCGATGATCGGAAAAGGAAAAAGAACACAGGATGTGATTGATGCTGTAATCAGAAATGGTGCAGTCTATTTTGCGGCAGTAGGAGGCGCAGGAGCGTTGCTGTCAAAATGTATCACAAAATCAGAAGTTGTTGCATATGATGATCTGGGGACAGAAGCAATTCGAAAGCTTCAGGTAGAAAACTTTCCGGTAATCGTTGTCATAGACAGTGAGGGCAATAATTTATATGAAAGTGCAATCAAAGAGTATTGCACCTATAAAAATGAGTAATTTCAGGAGCAGAAAAAATGAAACGTATTTTATTAATGGTGTTTCGGAATATCTTACTGGTTCCGTACATGTGGATCAAATTGTGTCACAGAGCGGCACACCCGGAAAACTATACACTGGAAGAACATGTTAAGTTTTTAAAGTGGATTGTTTTTCGTGCCAACAAAGGCGGAAATGTAAAAATAGAAGAACATGGTGCAGAAAATCTTCCAAAAGAGAACGGATTTATGTTTTTTCCGAACCATCAGGGAATGTATGATGTGCTGGCTATATTAGACGCATGTCCATATCCGTTTTCTGTAGTAGCCAAAAAAGAAGTAAAGGATGTTCCGTTTTTAAAGCAGGTCTTTTCCTGTATGCATGCATATATGATAGACCGGGAAGATATCAGGCAGTCTATGCAGGTGATCATTGATGTATCAAAGGAAGTTCAAAATGGAAAGAACTATCTGATTTTTGCCGAGGGAACCCGTTCTAAAAATGGAAATCAGATCGGCTCCTTCAAAGGCGGAAGCTTTAAAGCTGCAACCAAAGCAAAATGTCCGATTGTTCCGGTTGCATTGATTGATTCTTTTAAACCATTCGATACGAAAACAATCAGTCAGGTTACGGTACAGGTACACTTTTTAGAACCGCTGTATTATGAAGAATACAAAAATATGAAAACTACGGAGATTGCAGAGATCGTACATGACCGTATCCAGAAAATAATTGATGAAAATTGTCCGGAAAGGGCTGAAATACAATGACATTAACACAGTTAAAATATGCGATCACTGTTGCACATGCCAGATCTATGAATGAAGCGGCGAGAAGACTGTTTATTTCCCAGCCGAGCTTATCCTCAGCAATCAAAGAACTGGAGACAGAAATCGGGATTGATCTGTTTCGAAGAACCAACAGAGGCGTGTCTGTTACGCCGGAGGGCGAGGAATTTATCGGGTATGCCAGGCAGGTTGTGGAGCAGTACCAGCTGATCGAATCCAAATACGTGGAAAAAGAAAATCAAAAAAAGAAATTCAGCGTATCAATGCAGCACTATACATTTGCAGTAAATGCCTTTGTAGAGATGGTGAGACAGTTCGGCATGGAAGAATACGAGTTTGCTGTTCATGAAACAAAAACATATGACGTGATTCAGGACGTTAAGAATTTCAAAAGTGAGATCGGGATTCTGTATGTCAATGAGTTTAACCGGAAAGTACTGACAAAATTATTCCATGAGTGTAATCTTGAATTTCATGAACTTCTTAAGTGCAGTATTTATGTGTATATGTGGAAAGGACATCCCTGGGCAAATCGGAAAGAAATTGAACTGGAAGAGCTAAATGAATACCCTTGTCTGTCTTTTGAACAAGGGACGTACAATTCCTTTTATTTTGCAGAAGAAGTGCTGAGTACATTTGAATATAAGCAGCTGATCAAGGTAGATGATCGGGCGACGATTCTGAATTTTATGGTAGGATTGAATGGATATACCTTATGTTCCGGTATCATCTGCGAGGAACTTAACGGGGAAGAGTATTGTGCAGTAAAGCTGAAATCAGATGAAGTGATGACCATTGGATACTTGGTCAGAAGCGGAGTTGCAATCAGTCCACTCGGGAAAAAATATCTGGAAGAAATATCAAAATATAAAGACAAAACGTTGGATATCAATTAAAATATCACAGCCAGTAATAGGAAAAAACTATTACTGGCTGTATTTTTTTAGAATTAACACATTTCCAACTAAAATGATATAGTTAAATACATCCCAAACAGAATAAGGGAAAACGAATAAAAAATGGAAGGAAAAAGCAATGGCGGAAATTAAAATTGAAAATGTGTCCAAAACATATTCTTCCAAAGAAGGAACTGTTCAGGCGTTAAAAAATGTAAGCCTGACAATAAGATCAGGAGAAATTTACGGAATTATCGGAATGTCAGGAGCAGGAAAAAGTACATTGGTACGATGTATGAACTTTCTGGAGCAGCCTACATCCGGAAATGTATTGATAAAAGGACGTGCATTGGGCGGGCTGAAAGAGAAAGAACTGAGAAAGCAAAGAGAACAGATTGGAATGATCTTTCAGCATTTTAATCTTCTGATGCAGAAATCAGTACTGGAAAATGTGTGTTTTCCGATGTATATCCAGGGCAAAAAGAAAAGGAAGCAAGAGAAAAAGCGGAAGAACTTCTGGAAATCGTAGGATTGAAGGAAAAAGCAAATGCATTTCCTTCTCAATTATCAGGTGGTCAAAAACAGAGAGTTGCAATTGCAAGAGCACTTGCAACATCGCCTAAAATCTTGTTATGTGATGAAGCTACAAGCGCTTTGGATCCACAGACAACAGCATCGATTCTGGAATTGTTACAGGAAATCAACCGGAAATTTAATATTACGATCGTGATCATTACCCATCAGATGTCTGTGGTCAGAAAAATCTGTTCTCATGTAGCGATCATGAAATCAGGAGAAATTGTGGAGACAGGAAGTGTGTCCGAGATATTCAGTCATCCAAAATCAGATGTGGCAAGAGAATTAATCCGAAAAGATGAAGGAGATGATATCAGCAGAGCAGAATCTTCCGGCAATACAAAAGATCTGATTCAGAGCGGCAGAAAAGTACGAATTGTATTTTCAGAAAATTCGGCGTTCCAGCCAGTGATCGCTAATATGATCTTAAAGTTCCGGGAACCGGTCAACATTCTGCGGGCAGACACAAGAAATATCGGAGGTGTTGCAAAAGGCGAAATGATTCTGGAGTTTGCAGGAGACAGCAGACAGGCAGAGGAAATGCAGAACTATTTAAAAACATGTGGCATTGAACTGGAGGAGGTGACGGATGATGTGGAGTGAAGACGTGATCTTAATGATTTTAAATGGAGTAAAAGAAACTTTATATATGACACTGGCATCTACGATTCTGGGATATGTCTTTGGTCTCCCAATGGGAATCTGCCTGGCAGTATCAGATAAAGACGGTTTGAAACCGAATGCAGTGTTATATAAGATATTAGATCTTATTTCAAACATTGTGAGAAGCATCCCGTTTCTGATTCTTTTAATCCTTGTGATACCGCTCACGAGATTGCTCGTGGGGCAAAGCTACGGATCATCAGCAACCATTGTTCCACTGGTGGTGGCAGCAGTGCCGTTTATTGCAAGAATGGTGGAATCTTCGGCTAAAGAAGTGGATGAGGGAGTGATTGAGGCTGCAAAAGCAATGGGAGCAGGAAATTTCACGATTATCACCAGGGTTCTTCTCGTAGAAGCAAGAACATCTCTGATCACAGGAGCGACAATTGCAATAGGAACGATCCTCGGATACTCAGCTATGGCAGGAACTGTAGGCGGCGGTGGACTGGGAGATATCGCCATCCGTTATGGATATTATCGATATCAGTCTGAAATCATGATCGTGACAGTTGTTCTGCTTGTGATACTGGTTCAGATTTTCCAGTCGGCGGGAATGAAAGCTGCATCTGTACTGGATAAAAGAAAATAGAAAAACAGCAAAAACAAAAGGGAAAAGGAGAGAGAATATGAAAAAGGTAACAGCAATTATATTAACAGGGATCTTAACATTAGGAGTACTGACAGGATGCCAAAGTAATTCAAAAGCAGAGGAGAAAGGCAGCAGTGAAGATGCAAAGACGATTAAAGTAGCAGCATCTGCAACTCCACACGCTGAAATATTGGAACAGGCAAAATCGATTCTGAAAAAAGAAGGATATCAGCTGGAAGTGACAGTGTTTGATGACTATGTGCAGCCAAATGAAGTTGTAGAGAGCGGAGAATTTGATGCAAACTATTTCCAGCATGTGCCATATCTGGAAAGTTTCAACGAGGAAAAAGGAACTCATCTGGTAGATGCAGGAGATATCCATTATGAGCCATTTGGAATTTATCCAGGAACAAAAAAGAGTCTGGATGAAATTTCCGAAGGTGATAAAATCGCAGTGCCAAATGATACGACAAATGAAGCCAGAGCATTGCTTCTCTTACAGGACAATGGAATTATCACATTAAAAGACGGGGCAGGACTCAATGCAACAGTAAATGATATTGAAGAAAATCCATATAATGTAGAAATTGTAGAACTGGAAGCTGCACAGGTAGCAAGAGTGACCGGAGAAACTGCATATGTAGTACTAAATGGAAACTATGCGCTGGAAGCAGGATATTCTGTAGCCAAAGATGCGCTTGCATATGAAAAATCAGATTCTGAGGCTGCAAAAACATATGTAAACATTATTGCAGTAAAAGAGGGAAATGAAAAAGAGGAAAAGATACAGGCTCTTGTAAAGGCATTGAAATCAGATGAGATTAAAGAATATATCGAAAAAACCTATGACGGAGCTGTGATTCCTTTTGAATAAGCACGACAATTGCACATGAAAATGGAACACTAAGGGCGGACATAACAACAAATCAAAGAAAAATAAAAAAGTTTGAATTTAGACATTGACATTGTGACAACAGTCTAGTATAATCACATATGCACTGTTGGTGCACAACTGAATAAATGCTGTAAGATATTACAGAAATTCAGGCGAGGAGAAATACTCAAGAGGCTGAAGAGGCGCCCCTGCTAAGGGTGTAGGTCGGGAAACCGGCGCGAGGGTTCAAATCCCTCTTTCTCCGTTTAGTGCCTATGCACTAAAATGTATTATCAAAATGGATTTAAAAAGATTCAAAAAAAGTGTTGACAAACGAAGATACACGTGATAATATATTAAAGCTGATTCGAAACAAGCGAAAGTTTGAAAAGAATCACAAAAAAAATAAAACAAAAAAGTTCTTGACAAACAGAAAACAACATGATAAAATATCAGAGTTGCTTCTGGAGAAAAGAAACAACAAAGAACCTTGATAATTAAACAATAGACAACAACCTTGAAAATTTCTTAAGAGAAGATTTTTTAAGAACAGCATCTAAAAGATGCACCCGTCACATTTAATGTGACAGACAGTAAAAGGGATGAATTA